>CETR01012130.1_pt1 | contig 152192 bp, 130 predicted proteins | sample 531281 | NCBI WGS metagenome assembly CETR01 (sample SAMEA2622568, study PRJEB7988) | marine metagenome | biome: marine biome (ENVO:00000447); feature: mesopelagic zone (ENVO:00000213); material: "saline water (ENVO:00002010), including plankton (ENVO:xxxxxxxx)" | depth 696 m
CCGACCGCGGAACCATGTTTGGCTATCAGGATCTCATCGTAGATTTTAGAGGAATCCCCACAATGAGAAGCTATGCTCCTACCGTACTGGACGTGACCCACAGTTTGCAACAACCCAATCAAAGCAGCGGGGTAACCGGCGGCCGCCCGGAATTGATTGGCACGATGGCCAAAGCCGGAATTGCAGCAGGTGTTGACGGTCTATTTATCGAAACGCATTTTGACCCTAAAAACGCGAAAAGTGATGGCGCCAATATGCTTGATCTTAGTTTGCTGGAAGGTTTATTAACTAAACTGGTGGCAATACGTAAAGTGGTTGTGGAGTAAAATTTAACAGATTAAGAATTTTCTATTTTAAAGGATTGCTGGAGTGTAAGTTTTAGCAATCTTTTATTTTTTCATTTCATGTTTTGCGGAATTCCTTAATAATCACATTTGCTCTTAACTGTATTAATTATCGAAAATAATTGAGAATTAAATTTCTGCATAATTCTTATTATTTTTAAGTGCAATCAAAAAACTGTTATTATGAACTACTTACGTATTTCCGCATTAGCCCTTACCACTTTAGCTGTAATCTCGTGTACAGACAAACCTGAAAAAGAACCACTTAAAATAGGTAACCTTGAGCTTTCAGAAGCTAAGCCTGTGCCCGGCGACAGTTTGAGCCTGTGGTACACACCCGAAAATACAGCAGATACTTTGGCTCCTGAAGCCTTTTTTGTTTACACCGTGAATACAAACAGTTATCCAGAGGACATCGATTTGGTAGAGGACGGAGAGCGTTACAAAGGTAGTATTGCCATCCCGGATTCGGCTCAGGGCCTGATTTTTAATTTTAAAGTTGATGATGAATATGAGGCTAATGAGGAGCAAGGCTACAGTTTAAATCTGTATACCGAAAGCGGCGAACCCATTCCCGGCTCTGAGGCCGGTATCGCATTTTACAAACTCGCCAGAGGTTCGTATTATGGTATGAAAACCACTCCAGATTCTACACTTGCAGCGATTAATCGGGCGCTTGACAAAAACCCCGAGCTTAAAGACGATTGGTTTGACATCCATATGCGGGTGATGAATCAGGTAGACGCCAAAGCCGCAGGTACCAGAATAGATGAAGAGCTTGCAGCTTACGCACAAAAAGGTGAATTGAGCAAAGACGATTACCAAAAGCTAATGACCCTGTATCAAATCAAAAGAGATCAGCCTAAAATCGATTCCATACAGGCGATCTTTGTAGATAAATATCCCAAAAGTCAGTTGGCTCAAAATTCCTACGTTTCAAAAATGCGCGGTGCTCAAACTCCTGAAGAAAAACATGTAGTACTTGAAGAGTTTAAGGAAAAGATAGGAACAGACGGTACTCAGAAAGATTTTCTGTACCGTAGTTTAGCTGAAGCATACCTCAATGTTGGGGATACCGAAAATTTCAAAAAGTATATGGCAATGGCGGGAGATGATGCTTCTAAAGCTTCTACACTGAACAATATTGCCTGGGGCTACGCCGAAAGCGGAGAAAACCTGGAGCTTGCAGAAGAACTATCCAAAAAATCGCTGGACATTATTGAAGCGGAAAAATCCAATAAACCCGATTACTACACTGCGCGTCAATACGAGAACAATCTCAAGAGTACAAAAGCAATGTATGCAGACACCTATGGCTTGATTCTTTTCAAACAAGGTAAAGTCAAAGAAGCCATTGCAGCGCAGGAACAGGCTGTTGCAGACCGCACTTCCCCCGATGTCTATGAGCGTTACATGCAGTATTTAACAGCTGATGCGCAATATGATAACGTGTTTGAAAAAGCTTCTGAACTGGTTGAAGAAGGAAATGCCACGGCTAAAACCAAAGAATATCTGGCTACCGCTTACGCAGAAACCGATCAGGATGGTGATTTTGAAAGCTATCTGAGTGGCTTAGAAAAGATAGCTCACGATAAGGCATTAGCCGAATTGAAAAAAGAAATGCTTGATGAAGAGGCACCCACATTCAATCTTAAAAATTTAAATGGCGAAGAAATCGCCCTGGCCGATTTAAAAGGAAAAACCGTAGTGCTCGATTTCTGGGCAACCTGGTGCGGTCCATGTAAAGTTTCCTTCCCCGGAATGCAAAAAGCGGTTACCAAATATGCCGATAACGAAAACGTAGAATTCCTGTTTATTGACACCTGGGAAAGCACCAGCGGGGAAGCCCGTGAAAAAGGAGTTAGCGATTTCATCAAACAAAACAGCTACACCTTTAACGTATTGATGGATACTCCCAAAGAGGAAGGTAGCCGGGAATACGATGTGGTTTCGGCTTATGAAGTAGAGGGAATTCCGACTAAGTTTGTTCTGGGGCCTGACGGTAAAATCAAATTCAAAGCGGTAGGCTTTGATGGAAATACAGACGGGCTGGTAGAAGAACTTGATATGATGATCGCTTTGGCTGCAGGGCAGTAGTTCTTAGACTTTAGAAAACAAAAAACCGTGTTGGTTTAAAACTAACACGGTTTTTTTTATTCAGTAATCAACTTTTAAGAAAAGTCTTCATCTGTTCTAGAAACCCAATCACAACTTCAGCATCTATTTCGTCCACATTGTGATACCTGAGGGAGCGCAGACGCTTGCGATTTTCACCTGCTACTAAATGCTGATCGGGATCATTTAAGTCTGTACCGTAAACAAAGCTTAAGTCTACAAAACGCTTCCTGAAATTGAGGAAACAAAACATCTTTCCATCAAGGTAATAAAACGGTAAGTGCCATTTAAAAAGCAACTGTGCTTCTGGGGCACTGTGCTCAATAAGCACCTGCAATTCCAGCAAAATAGCGCAGTAAGGCTGCGGAGTTTTTAGAATGTAATTTTCGGCCGGGTTCATAGGTAACCATCTTAATCGAATACGATTTCGTTAAAAATCAGTAAATTATAAAAAAGTATTAATCTCAGAAAATTATTAGCTGTTCCAATAAAAACCTCCTACTTTGCCCGCCAACTTCTCAAAGCATGTCTCTAAGCCTTCAAAGTTCACACCTTAGCACCCTTGTGATGCTGCTGATCTCCCTGTCAGTTTTCGCTCAGGATGCAGAAAAACCGGTACTCAAACTGGGAGGAGCCTTGCGTTTTAATTATGTGTATTCTTCATGGAAAGCCGAGCAAAAAACCAAAGGTGGAGAATTTGGCTACGACATGTTTCGCATAAATGCCAGTGCCACTTATAAAAAACTGTTTTTAAATGCCGAGTACCGCTGGTATTCGGAGGCTTTTGGCGGTGGTTTTTTAAAACAGGGCTGGGTAGGCTATAAATTCAATGAAAAGAATGCGCTGCACGCCGGATTGGTGTATGTTCCTTTCGGAATTAAACAATACAATTCGCATAACTGGTTTTTCAACATCACCTATTATACTGGCCTGGAAGACGATCACGATATGGGTATAAAATACCTGCACACCGATGATGACTGGGAATATGCAATAGCTTTTTTTAAAAATGCCGAAGAACTCAATTTTGGCGGAGATGTAGAAAACAGCAGCAGCAGGTATTCGTATGATGTAGTGGGCAGAAATAAGGAAACCAATCAGTTTAATTTCAAACTGCTTCGTAAATTGGGAGTAATCGGAAATCACCGCCTGGGATTTTCGGCGCAATACGGGCAGCTGTATAATATAGACACAGACCAAAATGGCGATCATTATGCTTTGGCGCTGCATTACGAACTAGACTGGCATAAGTGGAACCTAAAAACGGAAGCAATTACCGTTGCCCACAACCCAAAAAATCAAGCGGGTCAATCTAACGAGATTATCCAAATGGGGGCCTACGGTACGCCGTATGAAGTGGCAGCGCGGTTTAATATGTACACGATTGCCGTTTCGAAAACCCTTCCAATTAACTGGGGACCCGTATCTCAAATTGAGCTGTATAACGATTTTGGGTATATGCAAAAAAAAGAAACCGGTTTTACCGATTCGTTTCAAAACGTTACCGGCATACTGGTCTCTGCCGGACAGATATACACCTATATTGATTATGCTGCGGGTTATAATCATTCCTGGCTGGGCGGGAATTTTATTGATGACTTTTCTACCGGGAATCCAGACGCAAAATGGGAAGCCCGGTTTAATATAAATATTGGATATTACTTTTAAAAGAATAGAATTCTATGGCAAAGAAAATTACACGTAGTGACGAAAAGAAATCCATTTATGGACTGGAAGTAAATGGTCCGGTATTTTTTACGTCGGTTATATTCATCATAATCAGCATTGGGCTCACCATTATTTTTGAGAAACAGGCTCAGAAAGCATTTTCAACCATTCAAAATGCTGTGGCAGAAAATGCCGACTGGTTTTTTATTCTGTGCATCAATCTATTTTTGGTGTTTCTGGTCTATCTGGCGGTTGGCAGATACGGTAAACTTCGCATAGGTGGTTCCAATGCCAAGCCTGAGTTTAAAACCCTATCCTGGTTTGCCATGCTCTTTAGTGCGGGTATGGGAATTGGTTTATTGTTTTTTGGCGTTGCCGAACCGGTACAGCACCTTATGAGTCCGCCTACTGCAGAACCCAACACAGTAGCTGCCGCTCAGGAAGCGATGAACTTTACCTTTTTACACTGGGGTTTTCACGCTTGGGGTGTCTATGCGCTGGTAGGTCTGTCTCTAGCTTATTTCACGTATTCCAGAGGTTTACCGCTTACGATACGCTCGATATTCTATCCTTTTTTGGGTGATAAAATTCACGGATGGATAGGCGATGTTATCGATATTTTTGCCGTACTGGCTACCTTGTTTGGCCTGGCCACATCACTGGGCTTTGGCGTACAGCAGATAGCCAGTGGACTCAATCACGTATTTGGTATCCCCGATGGAATGCTCACACAGGTACTTCTAATAGCCGGTATAACTGTAATTGCAACAACATCAGTAGTCCTTGGTGTAGATAAAGGCGTGCGTATTTTAAGTGAATGGAATATGCGTATTGCCGTATTATTATTAGTACTCGCTTTAATACTGGGGCCTACTCTATTTATCTTTCGATCTTTTATTCAAAACACCGGAAGTTATTTTTTCAATTTTCTGCAAATCTCAACTTGGATAGAAACTTATGAAGGATCATCCTGGCAAAATAACTGGACGGTATTTTACTGGGGTTGGTGGATAGGTTGGTCGCCGTTTGTGGGTATGTTTATCGCCCGTATCTCAAAGGGTAGAACCATAAGGGAATTTATTCTTGGAGTTTTGCTGGTTCCTGCCCTGGTTACTTTTTTCTGGATGTCCTCTTTTGGTAGTGTAGCCATACAGCAGGCTCTTTCAGGCGACATGACTATTGTAAATGCTGTTCAGGATGATGTGGCTACCGCACTCTTTGTGTTCTTTCAGGATTATCCGTTTTCTATGATTATCAATGTGGTTGCGGTGATCCTTATCGCCGGTTTTTTCATTACCTCTTCAGACTCCGGCTCTCTGGTAATCGACAGTTTGACTTCCGGTGGAAAAATTGAAGCTCCTGTAGGACAACGTATTTTTTGGGCAGTTACAGAAGGTACCGTCGCGGCTGTATTGTTAATAGGTGGCGGTCTTGAAGCCTTACAAACGGCCACTATTGTCACCGGATTACCTTTTGCCGTTATACTTATCATCATGTGTTATTCCTTGTATAAAGGACTTAAAGAAGATTATGACAAAATGCAAAAGAAAAAGACCCAAAAACAAATGGACGACTACGAAGATGTCGTAAAAGAAATAGTTCAACGTAGAAATAAAACCCAATAAAAATGGAACGCGTAAAAAATATACTGGTTGCTTTAGACCTTTCAGCACTAGACAACCACCTCATTGACTACAGCTCGTATCTTGCTGAAAAGCTTGATGTAGGAAACGTTTATTTCATTCACAACATCAAGAAATACGAGTTTTCTGAACTTTTTGAAGAACAGGTAGATCAGGTCAATCTTGATCAAATTCTGGGTGATGAACTCAACGAAAAAATTGAAAACCGGTTTACGGCAAATACCAATTGGGAAGTACTTATTTCTGAAGATTCAAACACCGAATCCCTCATCAATTACATCGCAAACAAGTATCAAATAAACCTGACTCTGGTTGGGAATAAACACCCTTCAAAAGGTACCGGAGTGGTAACCTCAAAGCTGTTGCGATTGCTTAAATCAAGTATTCTCAGCATTCCTGAAAATGCAGTTTTCCCTATCAATAAAATCTGGGTGGGCACCGACTTTTCAAATCCTTCCAGAAAGTCATTTGTATTTATCGAAGAATTACGCCAACGTGTAAAGGCGCGTCTGAGTGCTGTTCATTTTTACAGGATACCTGTTCGGTTTTCGCCACAGGAAAACCGTGAGGAAGCCATTGAAAAAGTCCGAAAGCATTTGCAACAAAAATCCACTAAATTCCTTAGTAAAATCCCGGTAGCAACACCAGATGAAACGGCTATTGCTTACACTAAAGACAAAAGCATTGGTCAAAAATTTATCGTCGAAATCGAAAAACAACAACCGGATCTTGTTGTTGTTTCCGATAAAGGAAATAATAATATTTCCTCATTATTGATTGGCAGTTTGACCGAAGAACTTTTTAATGAGTACACCAAAACGGCTTTGCTTGTAGTCAAGTAAAAAACTCCTAAAATTGCAAAAATTTAGTATTGATAACACAGTATATGCTGTTCTCAAATAAGCTATTTATTATTCGGTATTTTGGTTTTCCCGTACCTTTAGTATTCTTAAACTCTTTGCCTTGAAATCAGAAAAACCCAATCATATTGACAGCTCTGCAGCCGGTAAACTTATTGCACGACGTAAAAGGAAGCTGGATGCAGACGAACTGATTTCGAAAATATGCGAGGGAAACACAACGGCTCTGAGCCGGGCCATAACCCTGGTTGAAAGCACAGCAAGCACCCATCAGCAAATTGCCCAACAGGTTTTAGAAGGTTGCTTACCCCACGCAAATCAATCGGTGCGCATTGGCATTACAGGCGTCCCCGGCGTTGGTAAAAGCACGTTTATTGAAGCTCTGGGTAATCATGTAATCAAAAACGGAAAAAAACTTGCGGTGCTAGCTATAGACCCTAGCAGTTCGGTTTCACACGGCAGTATTCTGGGTGATAAAACCCGAATGGAACAGCTTTCCAAAAACGCTAACGCATTTATCAGACCTTCAGCAGCAGGTGATTCTCTGGGCGGTGTTGCGCGCAAGACACGCGAAGCCATTATGCTCTGCGAGGCTGCTGGGTATGATGTCATTTTTATTGAAACGGTGGGTGTGGGTCAAAGCGAAACCGCCGTACACGCCATGACCGATTTCTTTTTACTGCTAAAACTCGCCGGTGCCGGTGATGAGCTGCAAGGCATTAAACGCGGTATTATGGAGATGGCAGATTGTATTGTAATCAATAAGGCCGACGGTGAAAATGTCAATGCGGCAAAACACGCCAAAAATGCCTTTGCCAAAGCCCTACACCTCTATCCTCGCAAAGCCAGTGACTGGCAACCCAAAACCAAACTGTGTAGCGCAATAAACCGCGAGGGTATTACAGAAATATGGGAACTCATTGAAAGCTATTTTGAACAGGTGAAAACGTCCGGTTTTTTTGAAGAGAACCGCGAAAATCAAAATATCTACTGGCTTAAAAGCAGTATCGAAAACGCGCTTAAAGATCGGTTTTTCAACAACCCCAAGATTCAGGAAGCGCTCAGCAAACAACTCAATGCGATAAATGCAGGTGAAACCACGCCGTTCTTAGCGGCACAGCTTCTACTCGACCTGAATAATACCCAGAAATAAAATACTATTGCTCAAAAGCCGCGATACCCGAAGGTTTCACAGTTTCAATCAAACCATCAGCGGTAAAGTTTAAACTGTCTACACACAATTCGCGCAGCAAATCTTCAGAATTTGGCGAATTAGCCGAATGCCTGTGGTATAAAATATAATCCTGTCCGTTTTTATTAAAGACCGTATGATGCCCGGGGCTATACGTAATGGAGTCCGTTTCGGTAGAAAGAATTGGGCTGTTTGAAGCTTCGGTAAACGGCCCATAAGGATTGTTACCTGTTGCATAACGCACTTTATAGGTATCCTCGATAACCTTTCCGTCAGAATACATCAGGTAGTAGGTACCGTCACGTTTAATCATAAGGGGTGCCTCAAAATAGTTTGCCGGAGTCACGTCTTTGATCTCCCCGTCAAAAGTGATCATATCATCATTCAGCTTAACTACAAAACAATGCCCGTTTACCCAGTCAAGACCAGATCCCCAATACAAATACGCCTGCCCGTCATCGTCGATAAAAGCTTCCGCGTCAATCATGTGATATTCCGGGAATAGATCGCCTTTTATCAAAGGTGAATCATCTGCTTTTGCATTTTTCCAGGGGCCCAGAGGATTATCAGCAACACCGGCCCAGACCTCACTTCCTACCGAAACGTACATATAGTATTTTCCGTTTTTGGCTTGAATAACCGAAGGAGCCCAGACCATAGAGCCGTTAGACGTAGGACTGGTACAAGCCTCTTTAGTAGGCCAGTTAATACTCTTTAATTCCCAGTTCTTGAAATCAGTAGACTCTAAAACGGCGAGATCTTCTTTTCCCCAGGGATCTTTGGTCGCATAGATGTAAAATTTACCGGCTGCCTGCACGATAGAAGGATCGGCATAAAATCCGTCTGTGATGGGGTTAGTGATTAATTGCGTCTCAGTTGAATCTGCAACTGCGGTCGTTTCCTCAGCAGACTTATTGGTGTTTTTACAACTTAGTGCGGTTACAGCTAAAACAACCGCCAGGTATGAAAATTTCATCGATCGTATTTTAGACCCCTAAAATAAGCTTAATATGTACTACAAAACAAATTAGGGATTCAATTTTTGATAGCGCTTCTCATTTCTTTTGTACTTCAGAAATGCTATGACAAGCCCCAGAATAAGTCCCAGAAGCCCAAATTGTATTAAATCATCAGGACCAAACATAGCCGTAGTCACGTAACTGAGCGCAACTTTATACGTAATTGCAAAAAGTAAAATCTGAAGCACAATGCCCAGAGCGTATTGAAATTTGGAGTTACGCTTCTGTTCCCAGGTTTTTAGGAACTTCCGGTCTTTCTCACTCAATCTCATAAGGTGTTTTTTGAAACGAATAGCTTATTATTCCACAAACTCTTTACGGTACCAGTCTATTTGCTCTTTAAGTCCTTCTTCAAGTGTAGTTGAAGGATTGTAGTCTAGCAAACGTCGCGCCTTATCTATATTGGCTTTGGTGAACATCTGGTCGCCGCCACGTTTAGGCACTTCAGTCTTACGAATTTTAGTATCCAGCAGCCTTTCAACGATGGCGATACCTTCACCGGTGCTGTGCTCCTGCTCGGTCCCCAGATTAATGACCTCGCCATCAATTTGCTCTTCCTTACCAATAACGCTTACCACCCCATCGATGATATCTTCAACAAAGGTAAAACTGCGTACGTGATCTTCACTGCCTTCAAATAGAGGAAATTCCTGATGGAAAAATCCGCAGCCTATTAATTTCGTATACAATTTCTCAGGACGTTCCCTGGGCCCATATACCGAGAACAGACGCAGCGAACAGGTTTTCATCTTTTTCTCCCGGGTTTTAGACAATACCAATTGCTCCGCTGCAAGTTTAGTCACCCCGTAAAAGGATGCCGGCTCGGGAGCCTCATCTTCGGTCAGGGTGGCGTGTAAGCCGTAAATAGAAGAAGTTGAAATATTGGTAAATAACTTCAGGTTTTTACAGGTCAGCGCAAAATCGATCAGGTTTTTGGTAGCAACGAGGTTGTTGAGCAAATAATCTTCAAAACTGGAAGAAGAAGCAATACCCGGCTGCGCCGCAAAGTGAAAAATATAATCGAAGTCGGTGGCGAGAATTTTAAAATCCTTAGGCTCTCGTAAATCCACAATTTTAACCGGTATACCGGCCTCCTCTAGGTACTTAGCGTTTCGATCTTTAAGATCAGGACTGTAGTAAGGCGAAAAATTATCAATACCCACCACATCAAAATTCATTTCTTTCAGTCTTTCGGCACAATGCGAACCTATAAAACCGGCAGCACCGGTAACTAATGCTTTCATCTTCTTATATTTTACAGGGAGCTCATTTAGTCAAATTCTTGCTCCTTAAAACTCATTATTCTTTAACAATTCTGGCATAGCCAAAACGATGCAGGGCAACCAAAAACAGTGCGATAAGAGCACCAATTATAAAACCGGTAAGCACATCGCCCGGATAATGCACTCCTACATAAATACGGCTATAGCCTACTAAAAATGCCCAAATCAACAACAGGGGCAGCACCCATTTAAAACGGGATTTCAACAACAAACCTACAAAAACCGCTAAAGCCATCGAACTGGCTGCGTGAGCCGAGAAATACCCATAACTCCCACAACGTACCGCAATGAAACGGGCCTGTTCCATAATACCTTCCTGACGACAGGGTCTTAAACGCTCAAACCCGTGCTTAAACACGTTAGCCAGCTGATCTGTAGCCGTAATAAGCAGCACTACAAATACCAGTGTATACAATGTGCCTTTAAGGCCAAAACGTTTGAAAATCAAAAACAGCAAAACCGCATATAGCGGGATGCTGCTCCATTTATTGGTGAGCACAAGCCAAAAAGGATCCCATGTCTCTGACCCCAAATTATTGAGGAAGAGATAAAGTTCATAATCCAGTTGCTTAAGCTCGTTCATCTACTCTTCTTCATAGCGGGCCACTTCCCGATCGTAAAAATCAGTTGCTGCCTGAATGAGGTTCTCCGCTTCAGACGCCAACTCATCCTCGTCATTTTTGTCAAAATCCTCCAGCCACTCGACCTCATCGTTTTTTAAATCGATTATAAAACGGGGAAAATCAGTATGAATTACAAAGATTGATTCGGGATAATCGGTATTATCGCCCAGTATAAATTTTGGAAGTTCCATAAGTTTCAATTAAACATCCCGGCTGTTTGCCTGTTTAGTAAACCTCCCGGATCAAAAAGTGGCACAAAGGTAAGTTTACTTTACAGATTATGCGACTTCGGCAGATTGAAGTTTTATACCTTATCTTCGTGGCCCAGAGAAAACGCAGGAAAATATGCAGCCCACAACCATACTTTTACTCATTGCAGGTTATTTTATCGCCCTTGTTTTGGTTTCCTATTTTACCGGAAAGGGTGGTTCTAATGAAGACTTTTTTAAAGCCAGTAAGCAATCTCCCTGGTATCTGGTGGCATTTGGGATGATAGGCGCCTCCCTTTCGGGCGTGACCTTTATTTCGGTTCCGGGTTGGGTTGAAGCCTCACAGTTCAGTTACTTTCAGGTGGTTTTGGGCTACACGGTGGGCTATGCCGTGATAGGTTTAGTGCTGCTCCCTCTCTATTACCGCCTCAACCTGACTTCAATTTATACCTATCTGGAGGGGCGTTTTGGTCCCGCCTCCTATAAAACCGGAGCCTCCTTTTTTATCCTGAGTCGCGTGGTAGGCGCAAGTTTCAGATTGTATCTTGTAGCTAATGTACTGCAGTTACTGGTTTTTGACAGCATGGGCGTGCCGTTTTGGGTGACCGTTACCATTACCATTCTACTTATCTGGCTCTACACCTTTAAAAGCGGTATCAAAACCATTGTATGGACAGACACCCTGCAAACCCTGTTTATGCTTATTGCGCTGGGCGTAGCGATTTATTTCGTCTCGGCTGATTTAGGCCTGGACGCCGGCACTATTTTTACGTTCATTGCCGATAGCAACCTCTCTCAAATGTTTTTCTTTGACGACTGGAAGAGTGCCGATTTCTTTTTCAAACAATTTATTAGCGGTGCTTTTATCGCGATTGTGATGACAGGTCTCGATCAGGATATGATGCAAAAAAACCTTACCTGCCGTACGCTCAAGGATGCTCAGAAAAACATGTTTTGGTTTACTATAGTGCTTACCATCGTTAACCTGATCTTTCTGGCGCTTGGGGTATTACTTACGGTTTATGCACGCAACAACGGGATTGAAGCTTCAAAAGACGACCTCTTCCCCTTTATCGCGACTAAAGCCGGAATGGGATTTGGCATTGCCATTTGCTTTATTCTGGGATTAATTGCTGCAGCCTACTCCAGCGCAGACAGTGCTTTAACCGCACTTACCACATCCTTTAGTATCGATATTTTAGAGATTGAAAAAAAATACGAAAAAGCCAAACAAATCGCGATGCGTAAAAAGATACACATCATTTTTTCGATTGTACTGGTTCTGGTAATTATTGGTTTTAAATACCTGATTGCCGATGAAAGTGTAATCGCCAAACTCTTTGTTTTCGCCGGCTATACCTACGGACCTTTACTCGGACTTTATGCCTTTGGTTTGTTCACCAAATGGCAGGTGCGGGATTATCTCGTGCCGGTAGTGGCAATACTTACTCCAATAACAGGGTATGTATTAAGCCTGCTTTCTTTGAAGTATCTAAATTTTGAATTTGGTTTCTTTATTTTAATCCTGAATGGTTTGCTCACCTTTATGGGGCTAGTAGCTATTCGTACCCAGAAGCACTAAAGTACAGGCATAATCGGGTTCTACTCCTGCCGCCTTGAGCTTTTTGGCGAAATACGGATTCTCGGTTCCCGGATTGAAAATGACGCGCTGCGGATTTAAGCCCATTATATACTCATAGTACTCCTCCTGCCGTTGTGGATTGAGGTAAAGCGTCACCGTATGCACGCCTTCATAAGCCGGCTTTCCGGTATCTATAGCTACACCGGCAACACTACCTTCGCGTAAACCAAGCGCCACGACAGGTTGCTCATTTTGAACCAGGCGCTTGATTGCCATATGCGAATAACGTGAAGGATTCAGGGAAGCTCCCAGGACAAGGGTTTTCTTTTTCATCGGGTCTCAATTTTTCATTTTTATAAGTTCAATTTAAAAGTAAATAGATGGAAGAAGCCCGCTGTCTATCATAAAACCGCGTTAAATGATTCGACCTGGTGTAACAATACTTTTCTTCATTAGTCCTTTTAATAGAAGTCGACTTCCAAGTTTGAACTGTTTATAAATTAGTTTTGATGGTTAGTGTTAATTTCTAGCGTTCAAGCTTGAAAACCCGGGATTTAGCGGTCCCGGGTTTTTATTTTCTAAAAACACAACTAGTTCAGCTTTATTTTTTATTCAATTAACCAATTTAAAATCAAACACTTATAAACTTTAAAATTCTGATTACCGAATAAATGTAACTTTTACTGTAACAGAAATCCAACACGTTCGTCTTTTAATAAACCGCTAATCACGGGATACTTTGTTTTAGCTATTATGCAATACAAAGTATTATGTTTTCAATCAATCAAAAATCGAACAGTTATGAAATCTAACCAAAGGCTTCTTAGCCTACTCTTTGTATTATTCAGTTTTGCGGCATTCGCCCAACCCAAACCCACTGAAGTTGTCACCGGATCTGTTTCCGGAGTCGTGATGGACAATCAGCTCAACCAGCCCATTCCCTATGCCACAGTGGTCATTGTAAATCCCAATGGGGAAACCCTCACGGGAGGCATCACCAATGATGACGGGGTTTTTGAAATTAAAAAAATTCCGGAAGGCTCCTACACCTTAAAAATTCAGTTTATAGGATATGAGCCCGTCACCCGCGACCTGCTGGTAGACCGCGATCATAAAGAAACGGATTTTGGTAAAATTGCTTTAGAAGCAGTAGCCGCGGAACTCGACGCCGTTAATGTAGTTGCTGAACGCACCACGATTGAACAAAAGATCGACCGAAAAGTCATCAACATCGGGAAAGATCTTACTACAGCAGGAGCGACTGCAGCTGATATTATGAACAACATCCCTTCAGTAAGTCTTGATCAGCAATCGGGAGCACTTACCCTGCGTGGCAACAGCAATGTACAGGTAATGGTAGACGGAAAATTATCTAATATCGCGCCAGACCAATTGCTGAAGCAGCTTCCATCTAATTCGATCAAAAAAATCGAGCTGATCACCAATCCTTCGGCTAAATACAATCCCGATGGAATGAGCGGAATCATCAATATTGTACTCCACAAAAACGCTAATGTGGGCTTTAACGGGGACGTGAGTGCCGGCGTTTCCTATGAGAAAAACGCTCAGTTTAACAGCGGTTTGAATTTGAATTACCGCAACGGTAAATTCAACCTGTATTCCAATTACAGCAATACCATCGCTAAGAATGCTAACTACGGGACTATTTTTCGCGAAGGCGATAACTCAACCCAGTTTTTTGATATGTTGAATGACCGCAAATCACACTTACTTAAAGTTGGTCTTGATGTATACCTCAATGACAAAAACACCTTGTCTGTTTTCACCTCACAAAACAGTTTTAAAGGAGAACCCGGCGGTAACATCAATATTGTTTATGCAGATGATATGAGCCGTAACCTGATGCAGGATTTTGGCGCAGATATGGACAACTACTCGCAGCAGTACAACTTTGACTATAAACTGGACTTTGAAAAGGAAGGACACAACATTGAGTTTGAGGCCGACTACAACACCTTTGACGCAGAGGAAGATACCTTTTTTGATTTTACGGGAACTACTCCCCTATCAGACTATGAAGATTTTGTAGATACCGAAAGAGACCGTACCACGTTAAATCTGGATTATGTGAATCCGTTGAGCGAAAGCGAAAAGCTTGAATTGGGACTGCAGGCCATCCTTTTTAATACCGATATAGGGTATAGCAGCACCGGACAGTCTTTTAATGCTGAAGGAAATCTGGTACCTACTCCTAACACCCAATTTGACTACAGCCGAAATATTTATTCAGCCTATGTGACCTACGGGAAGAACTATGAAAAATGGTCCTACCAGGCCGGTTTGCGTGCCGAGCAGGTCAATGTGGAAGCAGATACAAACAGTGTTCGTGCTTTTACCAATGACTATTTTGAAGTGTATCCTTCGGCGTATGTGACTTTTAATCCTTCGGAAAAAAACCAGTATCAGGTAAGCTACAGCCGTCGTATTGATCGCCCCGGTGTAGGACAGGTAAACCCGATACGGGAATGGAGTTCGCCATTAGTTACTGAGTACGGAAATGTAAACCTGAGACCGCAATTTACCAATTCGCTGGAGGCCAACTACACCCGAAGCTTTGAGAAAGGAAGCTTTACAGCAGGCGTATTCTACCGTATTATTGAAGATCAGATCAATCAGGCGGTGTATGTAGATCGTTTTAATCTGGACCGTATGGTATTGACACAGGACAACTTTGACTCTACCACGGCTTACGGTTTTGAGTTGAGCAGTAATTTTAAAGCTTTTGAATGGTGGAGCATCAACGCGAGTTTTGATCTGTTTAACCAAACCCAAACCGGTATTACCGAAATGCTGGACCCCGATATTGAAAATCCTACTGCAGCAGATATCATTCAAACTTCTGAAGAAGTAGAAAACACAGCTTATAACGCACGGGTAATCAACAATTTTAACGCGACCAAGCAATTGACCTTTACTGCCTTTGCGATGTTCCGCGGTCCGCAGGCAGGTATTCAGTTTAGAAATAAATCGATGTTTATGACTAATGTGGGCGCACGCTACTCTATTTGGGAAGGCAAAGGCACCATCAGTTTAAACTATAATGACATTTTTAATACGATGAAAGCTCGTTTTACCGGTAGCAGCCCCTATTTGATTCAGGGACAGTTTAATTGGGAAAGCAATACCATTTACGCCGGCTTTAACTACCGTTTTGGTGACAGCAAGTATCGCGCGAAGCGTCGCAAGCAACGTGATGATAATGAGGCGTCTGGAGGTGGAATGTTTTAATGTTAAATGTTCATATTTTTAATGTAAAATTTACATTTAATAAACAAATTTTCTTAATTTTGTCCTAACGCTTTGAATAATTGCGTTTTAAGATTGTCTTTTATTCATTTTGTTTATTTGAATTAGCCTTTTTTTAAACATCTATCAAAAAACAATCAAAACAAAAGGCCGAAGTTTTCACTTCGGCCTTTTTCATTTTGTATGTGGAGGTATTTAAATCTTATCGCCCAGAGCAGCAGCATCAATGCCTGAGTGCGAAGTATGATAGGTTACCGTTCCGTTTTTGATCAACAGCAATTGCGGACTCTCGTGCTGTACGTTAAAACGCTCAGCAATCGCATTGCTGATTTCACGATACTGTTTCAAGTCCAGAAAATAGGCTTTTAACTGCCCTTCTTTATAATCGTAGTTCTTTTCAAAACCGCGCAAAGCCATACGGCTTATGCCGCAAGTCGTACTGTGTTTAAAAATCACCACCGGCGTGCTTTTAGAAAGTTCGGTTAGCTCATCAAGCTGGTCCATACGCTCCAATTGGTTCCATTGCATCTCTTTTATTTCCTCTTTGGCTACATCACGCGCACTTTTAAACTTGTCAAAAAATCCCATTCACTTCTTTTTTAAAATTCATTTAACGCCTGTTCTAATCAGGCCGGCGTAAATTTAATAAAAGAATACAGGCTTTTGTATTAAGAGAATCCCAAGGAATTACTGACGAAAAGACAGCTGAAAACCCAATTTAACCTGACGAAACGTCGGTTATTTTTACTGGTATGTTAATTGCCAATGCATACTCAAACAACTGAAATCAATCCCGAACAGGGAAAATTAGAAATACGATGAACTTTAATAATTTTACTATAAAATCACAGGAAGCCATACAGCAGGCCCAGGCGCTTGCTCAGGGGTATGGCCATCAGCAGATTGAGAATGAGCATATTTTTAAAGCCATTCTTGAAGTTGATGAGAACGTAACTCCGTTTCTGCTTCAGAAACTGGATGTAAATGTCAATCTGCTCAAGCAGATTTTAGAAAGTACGCTTACCAGCTTTCCCAAGGTAAGCGGTGGCGATATTATGCTGTCTCGTGAAGCCGGTAAAACGGTAACCGAAGCCGGGAACATCGCCAAAAAAATGAATGATGAGTATGTTTCCCTAGAGCATCTCTTCTTGGCTATCTTCAAATCAAGCAGCAAGATTGCACAGATTTTAAAAGATCAGGGCGTTACCGAAAAACACCTGAAAGCAGCTATTGAAGAATTGCGTAAAGGCGACCGGGTGACTTCGCAAAGCGCTGAAGAAACCTACAATTCACTAAGTAAATATGCCAAAAACCTCAATCAGCTGGCCCGTGACGGCAAGCTGGATCCGGTTATTGGTCGCGATGAGGAGATTCGCCGAATCCTTCAGATTTTATCCAGACGTACCAAGAACAACCCGATTCTTGTGGGTGAACCCGGTACCGGTAAAACGGCAATCGCCGAGGGCCTTGCGCACCGAATCATAGACGGCGACGTGCCCGAAAACCTTCAGGAAAAGCAAATCTGGGCGCTCGATATGGGTGCATTAATTGCCGGAGCAAAATACAAAGGGGAGTTTGAAGAACGCCTCAAAGCGGTAATCAAAGAAGTCACCACTGCCGCAGGAGATATCGTACTCTTTATAGACGAAATCCACACCCTGATAGGTGCCGGTGGCGGTCAGGGCGCGATGGATGCTGCAAACATCCTCAAACCCGCATTGGCTCGAGGTGAGTTACGTGCGATTGGTGCCACGACTTTAGACGAGTATCAAAAATATTTTGAGCAGGATAAGGCTTTGGAGCGTCGTTTTCAGAAAGTAAATGTCTTTGAACCGGATACCGAATCTGCGATTTCCATTTTACGTGGTATCAAAGAAAAGTATGAGACACATCATAAAGTGCGTATCAAAGACAACGCAATCATCGCGGCTGTGGAGCTTTCGCAACGCTACATCACCAACCGCTTTTTACCCGATAAGGCGATTGACCTGATGGATGAAGCGGCTTCTAAGATGCGTATGGAAATCAATTCCAAGCCCGAAGAACTTGACGTGTTGGATCGTAAAATTATGCAGCTGGAAATCGAGATTGAAGCCATCAAACGTGAAAAAGACGAGACTAAACTCAAGTCCCTACACGCAGATCTGGCGAACTTAAAAGAAGAGCGCAACGAGATCAACGCCAAGTGGAAGAGTGAAAAAGATGTGGTAGATAATATTCAGAATGCCAAGCAGGATATTGAAAACTACAAGCTGGAAGCCGAGCGTGCCGAGCGCGAAGGAAACTATGGTCTGGTGGCTGAATTGCGCTACGGAAAGATCAAACAGGCGCAGGAAGAACTGGAAAAATTGCAAACGCAATTGGCCAGTCAGGGTGAAAACACCTTGATTAAAGAAGAAGTGACCAGTGAAGACATCGCCGAAGTGGTGGCTAAATGGACCGGAATCCCCGTGACCAAGATGCTGCAAAGCGAGCGTGAAAAACTCCTGCATCTTGAAAGCGATTTGCACAAGCGTGTGGTGGGTCAGGATGAGGCCATAATCGCGGTAAGTGATGCCGTTCGCCGCAGTCGCGCCGGACTTCAAGATCAGAAACGACCTATTGGTTCGTTCTTATTCCTGGGGACTACCGGTGTGGGTAAAACCGAACTCGCCAAAGCGCTGGCTGAATATCTGTTTGATGACGAAAACAACATCACCCGTATTGATATGAGCGAATACCAGGAGCGTCACAGTGTGAGCCGACTGGTAGGTGCACCTCCGGGATATGTGGGTTATGATGAAGGCGGGCAACTTACCGAAGCCGTACGTCGCAAGCCGTATAGCGTGATTTTGCTTGACGAGATCGAAAAAGCCCACCCTGATACGTTTAATATCCTGTTGCAGGTGCTTGATGAAGGTCGACTTACTGATAACAAAGGCCGCTTAGCCGACTTTAAAAACACCATCATCATTATGACCTCCAATATGGGTAGTCATATCATACAGGAGCGCTTTGAGAGCATCAAAGATCCCGAGACCGCGATGGAAGGTGCTAAAGTGGAAGTATTGGGGATGTTAAAGCAAACCATACGTCCCGAATTTATCAACCGTATTGATGATATTGTAATGTTTACCCCGCTTACGCGAAAAGACATCGAGAAGGTGGTAAGTCTGCAACTCAAAGGCGTAACCCGTATGCTGGGCAAACAAGGCATTACGCTTGACGCCACGACTGAAGCCATCAGCTTCCTGGCAGATAAAGGTTTTGAACCCGAGTTTGGTGCACGGCCGGTAAAACGTACCATTCAGAAAGAAGTCTTGAATAAACTCTCAAAAGAAATTCTGAGCGGTAAAGTAACTACAGACAGTATCATTTTACTGGATGCCTTTGATGACGAACTCGTGTTCCGCAATCAAAACGATCTGGTCAATAACGACTGAAGAGCATTAGTTGTCTAATAACTTTAAAGCGATCACTGAAAGGTGGTCGCTTTTTTTATTTAGGGTTGTCGCGTTGATAACTAGTTGATAACGTCATCTGATTTTCTGGTAGTTAAATATTAAAATAATATACTTTTAAAGTTATTTGGTTAAATAAAATTAATTATGGCACAATGTACAGCACCATCAAGAGGACACAGAACAGCAAGTGGACGAGCAAACTGCCCCGCGTGTAGTAATAGATACGGAGGATATAGTTTTAGATATTCATATCCATCTTATGATTACTCTTATACTTCGAGCGGAAAAACATCTTCATCCGGAAATTATAATAGTTCAAAAGGCCGAACTCAAAAAGCTTCTTGGTCAAAATCTGGTTCATCAATTTATTATACGCCAGCGGAGATAAATACACTTACACCGGTCAGAAAAGTTGTTGAAAAAAGAGCTGAAAAACCTGAAATTAGAGATATTTTTCTTTGCCACGCTTGGGATGATAGAAAAGAATCTGCGTTGGAATTATACAACTTATTAGAATCGAATGGAGTAAATGTATGGTTCAGTGAAAAAGATATACAATTGGGAAGTTCATTTCTTCGGGAAATCGATAAAGGTTTAGCAAAATCTAAAATTGGTATTGTTTTAGTAACACCTAGCTTCTTGAAAAGAGTACAAAACGAAGGTGTTGCCGAAAAAGAATTATCTGCTTTACTTGCTAGAGACCAACTTGTACCTATTGTCCACAATACAACTTATGATGAATTGAGATGTGAGCCCATTGTTAGGGTCAAGAAATGGATTAGATACACAAGAAGATACAATGGAAAATATTGCAAAAAAATTGGCTGAATTAATTACTGTGAATGAAGAAACTTCAGTTAACAAATAATTGAGGAAAAAATAACTGTTTTCTATTAAAATTGAATAAGTAATTACTCGTTGCTAAAACCTATAATGGTGGTAAAGTAACCACAGACAGCATCATTTTACTGGATACCTTTGATGACGAATTCGTGTTCCGCAATCAAAAATATCTGGTCAATAATGACTGAAGAGCATTAGTTGTCTAATAACTTAAAAGCGATCACTAAATAAGTGGTCGCTTTTTTTATTTTGGGGCAACGCGTTAATAACTTCGTTGATAAAGCAGGCTGATTTTATTGAAGTTGCAATTTTGAAAGGGTAATTTTATAAGAAGAAAAATATGATGGCATACGGAATTTTAAAAGGTTGTTGTCATATTTTTTGAAATTACTAGTTAGCAAAAAATTCAAAAAACATCGTTTGAAAATACTTTATATTATTGGAAATGGATTTGATTTAAATCTCGGTTTAAAAACGAGTTATAAAAACTTTTACGAATACTACAAATCAATTAAATCAAGTAAAAGCCAGGTCAATATTCTCAAGCAAAATATTTCGAGCAACTATAATAATTGGTCTGATTTAGAATTAGCATTAGGACAGTATACCGCTGAGCTTAAAACTCTTGACGAATTTGATGAAGTTTTTGAGGATATAGGGGAGCAGTTAGCGGAATATTTAAAAAAAGAAGAAAGTAAACTAGACCAAAACACTATCGACAAAGAAAAGTTTTTTGAAAATCTGGTAAAACCAGAAGACTTTTTACCTATTGCTGATAATAACAAGATAAAAACTTTTAAAAATAATTGGTTAAATCATCATTGGTATATTGATATAATGACTTTCAATTACACCACCGTAATTGAAAGAATTATTGGTAATAAAAAAAATATAAAGATTGGGTATCATCCTAAACATAAAGACATAATTACCTTAAGAAGTGTAGACCACATTCATGGATTTGTCGATAAGAATATGGTTCTAGGAGTTAATGATATCTCTCAACTTGGAAATAAAGAATTTCAAAAGAACGAAGATATTTTAGAGGCAATTATTAAAAAAGAATGTAATAAAGCCTATAGACATACAATCGATGACCTTTTTAAAACAAGAATTAAGCAGGCGGATATGATTTGCATTTTTGGTTCATCAATCGGAGATACGGATAATATGTGGTGGGAATTAATCGGTGAAAAGTTGAGCACTAAACCAATACCAGTGATTATTTTTACTAGAGGCGAAGAAGTTATTAATCCAAGAATTGGCTATAAAAACAACCGAACTGAACGGAAAATGCGAAAGTTTTTTTTAAAGAAAGCTAAAGTCGACGAAAACAAAATTGATGTAATTAGTGAGAATATTTACGTAGCACTTGATACATCAATGTTTAGAAATGTCAATAAAGGATAAGATAAATTTTACCACGCGATTGTATCGCGTGGTAAAAATCTTAAAACATCAGGATTATTTCATCATCCAAATTAGAAATAAAACCATTGATAAAACTTAAAAAGGATAATCAAAAATGACCAAGATCTCAAAACAATTATGTGGAGTAGCAGGTGAATATTATGTAGCCGCAGAATTTTCAAAAAGAGGGTATTTGGCAGCAATAACTTTAAGAAATTCAGACGGTATTGATATCCTCGTCAGTGACACTAATGGAGAAAAATCTTTATCAATTCAGGTCAAAACAACACAAAACAAAAGAAAATGGATTCTAACGAAAAAAGTAGAAACCGGTTATTCGAAAAATAAATACTTCGTCTTCGTCAATATAAAATCTGATCTAAATTGCCTTCCAGAATATTATATAGTTAATTCTGAAATTTTGGCCAATAATATTTATCATGGTCATAGACGATGGTTAGAAGAACCTGGTAAAAATGGTAGAAAAAGAAATGATTCAAGTGTAAGGCAATTCGAGCCGAAATATTTTGATCCGTCTGAAATTTTAAACTGGGATCAATTGATTGAAATATTAAACTAAAAGTCCTTATTAGTGCGCGATTGTATCGCGTGATAAGCAGTTAGCATACCGATTTTATAAGGTGCATAAATACGAACGAAATGAACATTAAACTTTCAGAAGAAAAGCATATTGATACCGCACAACTACTGGAATTGTATAAAGCCAATAGTTGGAGTTCTGCTGAAAAGCCGGTAGCACTGAAGAAGGCGCTATTAAATTCGCATACCCTTTTAACGGCCTGGGACGGTGATAAATTAGTTGGACTGGGCAATGCCATTTCAGACGGTTATCTCGTTGTTTATTATCCGCATTTACTGGTTCACCCGGAATACCAGGGTAAGGGAATCGGCAAAATGATCGTAGCAAAATTTCAAGAAATCTATAACCATTTTCACATGCAAATGCTAACTGCAGATGGGAGAGCCATTGACTTTTATAAAAAAGCAGGCTTTGAACAAGCGGGACAAACAGTCCCGATGTGGATTTACAAGGGTAAGGAACATTAGACTACAGACAAGCTGTAGCTAATTATCTCACTGCTAATGGCTTGTTGCCAAGTGATAGTATTGCGTGGTAAGCAGTTAGAAATATCTTCGCGTAATTACTAAATTGTATGGCTAAGATCAAAAAATGAAAAAGCAAACTGAAATTAATCTTACTGATTTAAATCAGCTACGCTCGTCCGGAAAATTCTCTTTGGAACTATATTTTATTCAATCTCTTATCTTTTTGTGTCAAAAAGAATCGTAAAAGTAAAAGAGCAATCCAAAGATCATAGTTTTACCAATCGTGATTTGTTTTTAGTAAATATTGGCAGCGAATTTTTCTCTTATAATTCTGAAACTGAAGTAGCTCAATTCATGCATTGTCTGTCTGAAAAAACACAAACTGTTGAATTAAAAAATTTCATTGAATTAACACTTGGAGATAAAATTGCCAATAAAAAATCGATTAAGAAAAATATCAGAACTAAAGCCTCTGCTACATTCATTCCAGACAATAAAGATTTAAAGGCAGTTCCTACCGAATCCAAATACCTTAATTTTATTCCGCTATATAAAACTGATACGCCTCTGGTTGACAAAAACGATAAATTAGAGGATGTTTTTATCATTGCAGAATTACAAGATCAAATTGAATTATTTGATCGGGTTTATGAACAAGCAAAAATTTATATAACTGATAAAAAGAATAATTCAAAAAGATGGCATTGGGGTAAAGCAAATGCTTCAGGTGCCACATAAATATCTCTGAGGGTAAAGACCCGCTATTGCCGCGCTGCCTGTCCCAATGACTATAGGGAATTGTATGTCCCAGTAGGCCGTTAGAAATATCAAAGTGCAATACCCGCGCGCAAAGGCACAGAAATTATACCCACTAAAAAACGCTTGTATCTATGACTGAACTTATTGGAGATTTTTTTGGTCACCTTTTTAAAGTAATAGGCGCCGCCCTACGCTGGGCTTTTGGTAAACTTAAGTGGTCAAATGGTAAGTCATTGACATTTAAAGAATACCTGTACGGCCCAAATCCAGATCATTCATTTGCAGATGAAGATGAGACAACTAATGCACTAATTGGAGGTATTGTATTTTTCACATTAGTATTAGCTCTGTTAATACTCTTTATCTTGTGATTGAGATTGCAAATCAAAAAAGAAAAATACTCCAAGCACGTGTTTCCGCACCCTATCCCAATGATTAACTGGAATAATATCGCGTGTTAAGCAGTTACAATTACACAACTACACAATGACACGAGGTCAATTTAAATAAGCGCTAAATAGTATTTAAAATCTTAACTTCAATCCCCTCGTGTATTTTAAATTCTATTAAAACCCAAACAATGCTCAAAACATACCTATCAATTCTGGTTTTGCTCCTTGTACTAAGCACCGGATGCGAAAGTCAAACTACGGTCGACTTCCAAATCAAAAACGACACCCCTTTTCAGATTGATTCTTTAAGTATTGAGCACAATCAAAACTTAGAAAAGGTCATAAGTCTCAAACCCGATCAAAATTTGGATTATCAAATCGATATGAGCCACGTTCCAAAAACAGATGGTGCCTATTTAATCTCTTATAGGATAAATGACGAGCGCCGTTTGAAATCATTTGGGTATTATACCAATGGAGGGCCGATTTCTGATCTGTATAAACTTACTATTAAGGCAGATACCATTCTTATAAAAGAAATACGCTAGTCTGAATTTTGTAGCCTACTCTCACGTGATAAAGAAATTATTATACGTTAATCGATATGAAGATGAAAGAAGTTTATTTAATTCTGATGCTTTTGGCTCTTACAGCTTGCAATTCAAAAAAGAAAAATACCTCTTCTTTAATAGAAACAAAAAACACTGAACAGGAAATTCAGAAGAGATTAAATGGTCGGGAAGTTGTAAAAAAATTGGAAGAGTTAAGCTATTTCAATTTAACGGACTCAACAGATTTAGTTGAGGTAAAATCTGAATTTGAAAAAGCCTATACAAACTTAAATTTCTTTCAGGGTCCTGCACAGGAAGAAAGTATGACCTTCAAAGACAATCGCTATTTCTGGGTAGATTGTGAAGAATTATTTGAGATAGGAGGTATCACTACCTATTTAGATCAGGTAAAGCCTACTTTTAAAAAGTTGGGCTTGAAGCTAGAATATGACAACGAACAAAACCAGCAGAATCAAAACAGTTGGAAGCACAGCATCAGACTCAATGGACGGGAATATAGCGCATTTGATGGCCAGTTTTCTAATCAGGATTGGGGAATAGCGTATATAAATTTTCTAAATATGCTCAACTTCGAACTGAAAAAACAGGATAGCAAAGAGCAGTTCTATCCTATAGCTTGTGGTAACGCTGGTATGTTTGTGCTTCTGACTCCTGAGCAATTTGACTTTGTCAAAAAAAATTATCCAAATGACTCTGAGCATCCCACAACGATGACTATCTGGAAACAAAGAAATGGTCTATAACCCTCGTATTCAGGGGCATTACCTGTAACTAAAAAAGGGAGATTACCTCACCAAAAAGGGTTTACCTCTCTGATAATCTTACTTCTAGCCTCATTAAGTTTGCTTAACAGTAATATTCATTAAAACTTTTAAGCTATGCCACATTATGCACAGGGAACTTCAGGATGGACAAAATTAAAAGGGTATCAGGCCTTATGGGATCCTAAAATTGATTTGGGTAAATTCTATTTTACCACCTTTCAGGGAAAACGAGAGGAAACTCCGTATATGACCGCAGAAAATTTCGCCAGGGTTATCGATATCCTTAGAAACGAAACACCGGTATATGGAAACGCCAGTACAGGATCTGTAACCACTCAAGCCGAAGATGTAGGTGAAGAAGAGAGTTAGTAGCAAGAAATGCTCAGATTCGCTTTATCTGCCAACCAGAACTTAAGCTAAGCCTACATTCAACGTGTAGGCTTATTTTTTTGGGTACTGTTCTTCGTTCTTGCGATGCCTGTCCCGACTCTATAGGAGAATTGCATTATATGATTAAAATACACGTCTTACTGATGCAGGTTTGATGTATATTTACATCAAAATCAATACTATGGCACGTCAAAGTATTTCCTTTACAAAACCCAATGACGACTGGTTAAAAGAACAGGTTGAATCACAAGAATACACCAGTAAAAGTGAATTGATCAATGACCTTGTTAGGCAAGCCCGCAAACAACAAGCTGAGATAGACTGGATACGTACAAAACTCGAAGAAGCTGAACACAGCGGTTTTACAACCGATAGTAAACAGGATATTTTAGCTCAGGCTAAGTCTTCTCTTTAAGATGAATTATAGACTTAGTAATACCGCTAAAGAAGATTTAATCCGTATTTATAGGTACGGCGTTTATAAATTTGGTCCTACTCAGGCCGAACAGTATTATGACCGCTTTTTTGTATATTTTGATCGCATTAGTGAAAACCCATACGCTTTTGAAGCGGTAGAATCTATTAGAAAAGGATACAGACGTTGTGTTTGTGGAGTAGATACTATTTATTATAGAATTACTGAAAATACTGTTGAGATTATGACCATTGTAGGTCGTCAGAATATTCAAACAAAGATTTGATAGGATTCCATAAGTTGCCGAATGTTTCAGTGCGCTACAATCGCGCAGGAGCAAAAACATGCTGGTAAAATATTTACTTTTGAAAAATAACCTGGGTTGCAACGCGATGCAATCGTGTGAAAAAGCTATAAGATCATTGAAAAATAAAATGCCTTCTATAACAAAATTTAGAAAGAGACTAATCCTATTTACACTTTTACAACCTATTTACTTTATAACTACACTGTACTTTGATCTTAGCACTCCGGTTCTGGATTTTTCTTTCGTAATTATAATGCTAAGTTTTTACGCCTACTATATCTATTTTATCTGGAGTATTGAGGCGATGAAGAAAACTGATAAAATTTTTGAAACCGTGGTCGCTTTAATATTTGGGGTTTTTGCAATGTGGGCCTGGGTTCAATTTAATAATTTAGAGCTTGATTAATGCCTCGTTGATTCTGGCCTTGTACCATCCATATAATCGCGCAAAACAGAATACCTATAAGTGTTCTTATCCCAAATTAGCTTTTACCCCCTAACCTGATATTTCGGGTCGTAATCAATCATCCACTCGATCCCGTATTTGTCGCGAAACATTCCAAAATAGGAACCCCAGAAGCTATCAGCGAGTGGCACCTCAACCTCCCCGCCTTCAGACAAACCATTATACAGATGGTCTGCTTCTTCTCTGCTGGCTGCACTAATTGAGATTTTACTTCGGTTTTCTTTGGTATTTAACGGTCCAAGGGCAGGATGAATATCACTGGCCATCAAAATATCATCTTTACCTATGGGTAACGCGATGTGCATAACGCGGTCGCCATCTTCCGCGCTAAACGGAAAATCGGGATTGGGAGGCATATCTTTAAAGCGCATCACCATTGCAAACTCCCCTCCAAAAACCGTTTTATAAAATTCGAATGCCTCTTCGGCATTTCCGTCAAAATGAATGTAAGGATTGATTGAAGCCATACTACTTAAGGAATTGGTTGATACTAAACTCAAAATCAGCGAATACCGCTACTCTAAAATACTTAAGATTTTGATACGTCATCTCTTTTTTGAAGTGAAATAATCAGAACCTCTTAAAACAATAAGCGACCCTTTCGGGTCGCTTGTATAACAGTTTAAGAAATTGATATTTAACCTAATATCTTCTCTTCCTGGTCTAAAATCATATACGGCTGGCGGTAATACCGCTTGCCGGTTGCTTTGTACATCGCATTGGCAAAAGCTCCGGCTACCGGAGGCAAACCGGGCTCACCCAAACCTGTTGGAGCAATACCGTTTTCTACAAAAAAGACTTCGATCTCCGCGGGAGCCTCGTTGTTTTTAATCAAGCGATAGCGGTTAAAGTTCTGCTGCATCGCCTTCCCTTTTTCGAAGGTAAGCTGACTGTACAGGGCGTGACCCAGACCATCCACAATTCCGCCTTCAATCTGGTTGAGTGCGCCTTCTTTATTGACCACAATTCCGCAGTCAACAGCTGCCCAAACCTTTTTGATTACGGGGTTTCCATCTTCATCTTTTACCAAATCGATAACCTGAGCTACATAGGAGTTGTGGCAATAATAAGCCGAAACACCCCGGTAGACTCCGTCTATCTCGCTACCCCACTTGCTTTTTTCTTTTACGAGTTTAAGCACGCCGGCATAACGCTCGGCATCATAATCGTTACGCTCCCCTACCGGATTATCAATTGCTTTATTAAAAAGTTCTAATCTAAAATCTATAGGATCTTTACCCGCAGCTTCGGCCACTTCGTCTAAAAAGGACTGTTCGGCACCCGCGGTAAAGTTAGAGCGCGGCGCACGCCATGCTCCGGTGGAAATCGCAGTTTCTATACCGTAATTTTCGGCTTTGTAATTGGCTACCGTTCCTGCGGGATACCGGTTTTCAAAAATAGGACTCTCAGGAATTCCTGAGCCGCGCACTTCAAAAGCGGTCATGTTTTTATCGGCATCAAGTGCTGCGCGGTATTTCAGCATATACGACGGGCGATACGTACCCTGAGTCATATCGTCTTCACGACTGTAAACCAGTTTTACCGGTTTTCCGGTTTTCTGCGAAATGGCTGCAGCTTCAAGACCAAAGTTTCCATACAAGCGACGGCCAAAACCACCACCCATACGCGTCATATCTACATGGATGTTTTCCTCCGGAATATTTAAAAGCGCCGAAGCCGATTTCCTTAAGGATTCCGGGGTTTGAATGGGACCTACCAATTCCGCTTTATCGGCCTGTACATCGGCAAAAAAGTTCATCGGCTCCATCGTATTGTGCGCTAAAAACGAACCGTAATAGCTGGCCTCGACAATTTCATCTGCTTTCGCGAAAGCGTCATCAGGATCACCATCCTTACGTTTCACGTCTCCTTTTTCTGTGCTAAAAACCTGCTCCAGTTTCTCGCGATGTCCGGCAGTATCTTCCAGACTTGCCACGGTTTCCCAGGTTACCTCAACGGCCTTTTTAGCCTGCATCACCTGCCAGGTGCTGTCTCCCACAACCACAACAAGTTCGTTAAATGCATTCACATCAGACCACTGCGGTTTTTCGAGGCTTGTGTTTATGGTAAATACATCGTGAATGCCCGGCATAGCTTTAGCGGCCGTGGCATCAAATGATTTTAATTTTTGACCAAAAGCCGGCGCGTGTATTGGCATCGCGATAAGCGCATCATCACGCATATAATCAAGCCCAAAAAGCGGCTTCCCGGTCACAATACCCATTCCGTCTACGTTTTTGACGGCGGTCCCTATCAGTTTAAAGTCGGCCGGATCTTTCAGTTTTACTTCTTCCGGCACCGGAATCATCAGCGCATCCTGAATCAAATCCTGATAGGCCACAAATTGATTGGTAGGCAGGTGTTTCACCTGACCATCTTCGGTAATTAAATCTTCGATGGGTACATCCCATTTTTTGGCAGCGGCGGCTAAAAATAAGTGCCTTGCCGAAGCTCCTGCCATACGAAGACCATCCCAGCCGCGGCGAATAGACTGGCTACCACCGGCGATTTGACCCTGATACTTGTCGGTATTTAAAGGTGCCTGCTCTACGTGAACCTGATCCCAGGCTACATCGAGCTCTTCGGCTACAATAAGCGGCATAGAGGTTTTTACGTTCTGACCAATTTCAGGGTTGGGCGAGAAAATAGTCACCGTCCCGTCTGTATTGATGCGTATGTATGCGTTGAGATCAAAAGCTTCTTCTGCAGGTTTATTATCCTGAGCCAGACCGCGCAGCCAGCTGAACTGCAACATCAGACCGGCACCACCAGCGGCCGAAACTTTTAGAAATGATCTGCGGTTGTGTTTGGTTTTAATAAATGCCATAGTCCTTATTGTTTTTGCGCTGCCAGAGCGATTGCTTTGTTAATTCGTGTATAGGTACCGCAGCGGCACAGATTGCCATTCATCGCCGTCTTGATCTCATCCTCGTTGGGATTTGGATTGCTCTTGAGCAATGCCGCAGCACTCATAATCTGCCCCGCCTGGCAATAGCCACACTGCGGCACATCAACCTCCAACCAGGCTTGTTGCACAGGGTGGTCTGCATTTTCAGAGAGTCCTTCAATGGTAGTGAGCTGCATGGAGCCTCCTGAAACCGCACTCACCGGCAAGGAACACGAGCGTACGGCACTTCCGTTTACGTGAATGGTGCAGGCGCCGCACTGGCCAATCCCACAGCCGTATTTGGTTCCTACCAGTTTTAAGTGATCGCGCAGCACCCAAAGAATGGGTGTGTCTGCAGCAACATCTACCTGATGCTCCTGATTGTTAATTGTTAAGGTGTACTGTGGCATAATACGCTGTTTTTATCGAGGTTTAAGTTTATCGTCAGAATGCTTGCTTTGTAATCAATGGTGGACTTATTTCATAGCAGAAAAAGCCCAAATTACAGTCCTTTTTTCTAAGGCTGCTCTAAGATACGGAATCTCTAGGCGTTTGTAAAGTGAAAAATTTCAGGTATGACCAAACGTTCTAAAAACCTACTGTTTTATTACAGCTTGCAGAATCTCATCGGGTGCGTCGAGCAGGTGATCTCAGTTTTAAAATTCTGAAAACTGCTGCTGGGCTTTTTCGGATATGAATGCGCCTGGAAATCAGAATCAGGACTGTGATTTATACAAATCCATTTTGAATACTGTTAACTGGTTAGAAGTATTTAAAAATAAATCGCACCAAAATTCTCTATTAAATAGAATCCCCCTTAAAAACCCTGAACTCCAGCAGGCTTGATTTTGCAAAGTCTTGCAGATTAGCTTCGGGCTTCTTTTTAAGATGAAAGTCGAAAAACCTTGTAACCAGATCGGTTACAATTTCGATCCCTTCTTCAGCATCGATGCTTCCGGTGCCCGCCAGTGCCGGAACGGGAACCATAAACGGGATATCCATAAAATTAGGATGACCCGAATTCAACAATTTGGCCTCATAAAAATAATCGGTGCTCTTTTTGTTATAGATGTGGGCGTTGAGATCTTCGTGCTCAGCCGGCCAGTCTGCCGAGATATACAGGAAAGGCTTTTGAAAAACCGTGTCGATCTTGGTACCCCACTGTATTCCGTCGAGATTAGCTCCTGCTTTGATACGGCTGTCAAAAAGGCTAAGCCTTCCTGCCGCTCCCCCACCTACCGAATGCCCAAAAACCCCAATCTGTTCCAGATTCAGTTTATTTTTTAAAAACCCGGTATTATTCCATTGTGGCAAGCGATCTAAAACGTCCTGCATATCCTTTACCCAGCGTTCCTGAATATCGCCTTCAAAATAATCCTGTACGGCATCACGTACAATCTTTTGGCGCTGATCAAAAGAAAGTGAATCACGAAAGGCTTCCTGAATGGGTGTTATGGTTTGCATCTGATCTGCCGCGATTTGCTGCTGCCAGGCATAATCAAAATAGACTTCGCTCCCGTCAGGAAAAGTAGTTCCCAGGCTTTCATAGGTGTGGTTCATATTGATCACGATATATCCGCGGCTGGCGATTTCGCTCAGCAAAGCGTAATAACCGGTGGCTTTAGAGCCGTAGCCGTGTGAAAAAATCAACACCGGAAAGCGGCCTTCAGCAAACGGCGCTTTAGGATGGGCATAGGTTTTTACGTAATCCAGATAATTGAGGGCTGAAGCAGGCAAACCGTATTTGAGGGCAAAGGCATCGCGGCCGGCACCGGGAACATAGGTTTCCGAAGGGGTATCAACAGCCAAAGCCGGATACCAGACTTTAAGCATAAGTTCGCGTTTATCATCAGGATTTTCTGTAATTGGTTCCGGCCGGTTGGTTTTTAAATGAATGTCATTGGTGCCTACGGAGAAAGGTCCACGGGGTTCTGGCAGTTCAAAGACTGGTAAAACCAGAGGCAACAGCCAGGCCGGTACAAGCAGGATTAAAAATCCCAGACTGCGCGATACACTTAGAACAGAAAAACGAAAGGGATTTTCAGCATTTGCAAACCTTATGCGTACCACCAAAATCAGAGTCAAAACATATGCCGGAATCAACTGCCAACGATAGCCTTCAATAACCAGTTGAAGAAGTATTAAAACAATCAGCCCGGCAATCAGGTAGTAGGAGTTGAATTTTCGGGCTAAAAATTTCCAGCAAAAAGGTAGGATTGTGATGCTTATAAGCAATACAAGTTCAAAAAAACGCATAGCACTATTTTATAGGTTTGAATACCTTACAAAGGTATCAGGTAGATTTTGGCTATGCCATGTAGAATCCCGCGCTTATGCGGTTGTTCGTCGCGGAAAATTGTTTTAGTCTTTAGGATGGAACGGCTTATTCACTTCCTTCTAAGCTTTTCTGAAGTTCGGTTCTTAAGCCGTCATCTACTAAATCCTGCAACTTCCCTGTTTCAAACGTGTATTTTTTGATATCGGTAGGCTCGTTGTATTCCGTATAGCGACCATCCTGATTTTTATCTATTCCGAACTGTATAATTAAGTTTTTGGTGTTGTACAGAAAATCATATTTATATAAATCCATTCCGCTTTGCGAAATAGTTTTCAATTCTTTCTGTGCAAACGAATAAATATACAAGGATGAAAGATCCTGTAGGTTTATGACCCCGTCTTTGTAGGTGTCTGAATTAGAAGCCTGAATCAGAATTAAAATATCATCTTCAAAATACTCGGTACGGATGTTATTAAAATTTATTCGCTTTTCAAATAGCTTATTGGTAGTCTGGGATTGTGCATCATAGAGTAGTAGATTATTGAATCTACCATAAAAATTGGCAGAGTATCGCTCGTCTTCATTTTCATAATCATCAGAAGAGCCTGACATTGCATTTAATAATCCTTTGTTAATATCTTCTTCTTCTTCCAAATTTTTATAAGAAACCGGAATCATATAAATAAAATTCACGGTATCAACCAGTTTCGGGTTATTATAAGAGATTACCTGTTGCCTCTTCTTTTTACGCTGCAACTCTTCTATTTTCTCGTCAGATAATATGCCTGTTTCCTCGGGGTAGTTATTTCGTTGCATATCATTTATGGCATACACAAGAAACGAAAAGAGCGCAATTAATAGAAAAATCACGGCAACACTTCCCAGTATCGCTAACAAACGTTTGTTATAAGTTTCCAGTTTCATACTACTACTATTACAATTAAGATTGATCTAAGTCTTTTGCCCTAACTACGATTGTTTTGCCCTAACTATGATTGTTTTGCCCCATAAATCTCCAAGCCTCTGGCGCCTGGCAGTATTTTTTATGGTTATGATCCCAACAATCCCAAAAAAGCTCATATCAATTACATCGCAAAAATGTCTTTTGAAGGATTCGCCAAAAGTAAGTTTACGATTTCTTCCATTTTGCAGGGTGGCTCTTAAGCCAGCTATCGTATTTCCCACAGTTGCTCCCAACCAAATCTCTACACCAATAGTCATCAAAAACCAGAATAGCACCGGTACTAGAGCAGGCAAGCCCTCAATTGAGTAGTTGGCATCTTTACCAGGGGTACCAAACACAAATAAATACGTCCAAAAAAAAGCATAGATCAAAGCATAGTCGATAAGTCCGGCAAGAATGCGATATCTTATATTAGATTTTGGGGGTATTTCCATTGTTGTGCCAATTCAAAACTAAAGGCAAAATATTCTTTATTCTTTGTTTTGAATTATGGAATTCCATAAAATGTTCAATTTTTTCTTTTTCGTAACCAAAGGAATAGTACTGAAAATGCAAACAGCAAGATTATCAACCAACCCCATAAATACGAGGTTGAAGTCACCGGAGATACATCCCCACTAATTACGAAACCCGCCCAGTAGTACGGATGTTTTAAGGCTTCATCTGTAGTGTTTTTCAGGTAATCCTGCTTAGCCAGTTGCAGGGCAACATCTTTGGCTTTGCCCGCTTCCAAATAGCCGTAAAATGCGGTCATAATTTGCGAGGTCTCTCTATCGGGAACCTGCCACAAACTCACCAAAGTACTGGATACCCCGGCATAGTTAAACGCACGCGAAAGGCTCATCACACCATCTCCTTTTTCATACTTTCCGCTACCCGTATTGCAGGCACTAAGTACGGCCAGACTGGCATTAAGTTGTAAGCCGTATATCTCGAGTACGCTAAGCTCTGCATCTGCTTCGGGATCAGTATCAGCAAAAAGCAGACTGTTATTCATCGGGTTGATCTCGTCAAGCCGCCCGTGTGTGGCCAGGTGCAATATGCTGTAATCACCCTGCTGTTCTTTGAAATGAGTTTTGGTTGCCGCAGTACCGGTAACTGCCCTGCCCTGCATTTTTTCGGCAATACGGGTTACTTCTTCAATATTGGTGTTGAGGGAAGCATTTGCATACTCCGGTGCAAATCCCAGCCAGGTGATACCTTGTTTCGTTTTTAGCTTTACCTGCTCATCAAGCAGTTGTAGCGAACCGGCATAACGTATAGGAGCATATTCAATCAGCATTTTACCATTTACCTTTAATAGCTCAAATGGAATACTCCCCAGTACGTCATCACTTATAATCGTGAGTCTTTTCAGAGAGTCCGGCAATTTCGGTAAAAGCATCGCAGAGATAGCATCGATATCATCTCCATAAGAAGCTCTTTCTTTAAGACTCAAATACAAATGCTCCACACGGCTTTTAAGCGCCTGAGCCCCCGTCATTTTTTGTAAACTCACCTCATCTTTGCTTAGCTGTAACAGATAGAGGTCATCATCTGCAAGAAAATAGTCAAGAACCACTTCACCGGGTTCCAGCAAATTCTTTCGGTAATAATCTGAAGTTTCTGATAAAGACAGGGTGCTTGCCTGATAATACTGCGGATAATTTTCTTTTAACTGTGCGTTTAAGGCTTCTTCCTGCCGTTGTAAAGCCAGCTCTTGATCGATCAAAGCAGCTCTGATTTCCGTGGCTTCCTCGGCGTTTAATTTTTCGTTTAGTGTTTCAAGTGCCGATTTAATTGTATCCTGCTGAACTAAAAGCTGCTCGTCTACCCCGTAGGTTTTCGCCAGAGTAGAAGCTTTTAGACCATCCAGAAGAGCTGATCCTTTATTGATTTCCATAAACCGAAGTGCCCGGGTATAATTCTCAGCTGTAGGATGCTCCTGTAGATCTTCATAAATCAAATCAAGGGCAACAGGAATTTGGTCTGAAACCTGATCCCCATAAAAGATTTTGGAAGCATCGTAGGTAAGGGAAGATTTCTGTCGAATCATTTTTTCGATATAGGTATCCAGCTCATTCATAGCTTCTTCTAAATACCTCGTGTCTTTAGTGGCCTCATATTGCTCCTGCTTTAGACTGAGTGACAACATCAGGTTTTCAATATGTGAACTTTCTACTCCCGAAAGTTTAGCCAGGCCTTCGCCACGCTCCTGAAGCAATTGCCGGGCTTCTTCATAGTCTCCCCCGGCAATAAGAGCCCTTATTTTATAAAATCGATTGGCATAAAAAATCACCGAAGTCGTATCCTTGTTTTGCACCAGCAGACTTTTCTCCTCGTCGATATACGGCGTCGCTTTACTGAGTTGATCACTGCCACTGTAAAACCCAATCAACTCGGTAAGAGCAGCCGTATTGGTATAAATACGATCTGTTCCTTTAGCTATATCGAGTGCTTTCTTAAAATAGACCTCTGCGGTATCCAGATTACCGGCCCGTGCTTCCAGCTGAGCCAAATCACCGGTGAAGGCAGCACTTAATGACGATGCTTCCCCATAGACCTCAAGGGTGTTTTGTAAGGCCGGCTTGAGCAGGGCCCGGGCCTCATCAAATTTTCCCTGAGCTGCATAAATACGGGACAAGGATGAAGCCACCAATCCGTTGAGATATACGTCATCGGTTTTGATTACATCCTGAGCAAGGGATTTTGCCTTGAGACCGGCAATCTGCGCTTTTTTAAACTGGGAAGTGTAGAAATAACAGTCTGCAAGAAGGGCGTAGCGCGAAATGAGATAGGGTGTGTTTCCGTTAGCAATCTCGTAATGTTTAGCAGATTCTACAAGATATGGAAGCGCTTCTTCGTACCTAGAATTGGAGTAACTGAGGGCTCCCATATTCCAGGCAATACTGCTTATCACATTACTGTCCTTCAGGTCTTCATCAATTGCCAGATCGTAACATTGCTTGAAATGCCCAATCGCCTTTTTGCGATTCCCCGTTTGATAATAAATGCCTCCCAACATACGGTGCAATTGTACCGGTTCGTAACGGTTTTCTTCTGTAATAAGCTGCAATGCACGGTTTCCATAACTTTCTGCAAGCGCATACTGCCGCAGGTTGTAAAGCATTTCAGTGAGTTGGGCAAAGTATTCTGCTTTAAGGTCTCCTTCCTCCCGCTCCGCTACCAACGAGTCCTGAGCAAGAGCTTTGTGAATATTCCGATTCGTTTCAAAATCTTCCGCTTTTAAGTCATAGGTATTTTTAAAAGCCTGAAAGAGCGGCTGGCTCTTAATTTTCAGAGCTATCTGAGCCGTATCAAATTGTGCAGTTCGCGCTGCAAAAGCACCTGTTGCCAGGCTCATAATACGGGCATGTAAGTAATCCAGTTCGCTTTCAGACGCAGTCTTCAGGTACTGCTTTAGCAGGCTGTCGGCCTTAGGTTTCAGTAAAGATTTGGCTTCGGTGTTATACAATCTGTAGGTATGGTAGGCACGCGAATAGAGCGAATCGCTTTGTGCGGTCAGCTTTAGGGAGAGCAGAACCAGCGCAATGAGTACGGCTGATTTTTTCATATTTTTAACAAAACTCTAAAAATAGAAAAATACCCTTCTCACTCAAATAGAAGTGGTTAAGTTTTACTAAAAAATGTGGTTTTATCGTAAAAAGCAAACTGGTCTGCCTAAGCGTAATAGGTACGCTACGTATTCTTTACTTAATGATGGCGCACTCCTTGCCTTTTGATTTCCAATTAGCATTTCCGGAATGGTTTTCTTTCTATAAGCCTAACGTGATTCAATCATTCCTAAACAGGTTTAGGCTATTGCAGTGGTTAACATTCATTTATCATCTACAGACTGCTTATTGGTCTAACTTTGGAGTCTATGAAAAAGATTACGAACCCCAGCCTGCTGCTGACAGGCCTTTTGTTTTGTTTCAGCTTTTTTGCTTCTGCACAGGATACGCCTAAAGATTCTCCTAAAAAAGGATTTATTACCCGATACTTCAATAAAATTTTTAATGATACCGTTTCACAGGAAAAGTCTCAATTTCTGTTTTACCCGGTAATGGGTGTACGCCCGGAAACGGGTCTTGAATTTGGTGTCGTTCCGCTGATGGTTTTTTATGCAAATGAAGACACTACAAACCGACTAAGCGAATTAAATGCGTATGCGTTTTTCACCTTCAACGGCCAGTATGGTTTACGCATCAACCACGCGATTTATTCCGATAAAGACAAGTGGTTTTTTCTGGGAGATTTAGATTTTGAACAGTTCCCTTTAAAGTATTATGGCATAGGCAACGATGTTCCCAAAGAGAATATTGCACTTGTGGATGCTACTTCCATTCAAATAAAAGAACGCGTACTACGCAAGGTTTTGAATAACTTTTACATTGGTCTTGAAACCGATTTTAGAAGTCTTACCAACGTAAGCTTTGAATCCCCGGAAGACAGCGACGCACCCCTGGATATTGAACTCCCTTTTGGAGCTGCAGGTACGACCAACTTCGGGATGGGAGTGGGTTTTGTTTACGATGAGCGACATAATGTGCTTAACGAACGTAACGCATTTTTTAGCGAGTTTGCATACCTCAATTACAACCCTTTTTGGAAAAGTGATGTAAAATACCAGCTCATAACCTCAGACAGCCGCTTTTTCACTCCGATAGGCAAAAATGATGTACTGGCCGCACAGGTTATCGGTCAGTTTAATTTTGGCGGAGATGTACCGTTTAATCAACTTTCGTATATGGGAGGTGAAAGTATGATGCGGGGTTATTTTGACGGAAGGTTTAGGGACCGAAATCAGATTGCCGCTCAGGTAGAATACCGTTTTTTACCCTTAAAACTGGGATTTACCAATCGTCTGGGAGCAACTGTATTTACCGGTGTGGGTGAAGTTTTTGACGGCTGGAACGAAATCCGAATGAACAATCTAAAATGGTCAGCCGGAGCGGGTGCGCGTTTTTTAATCTTTCAACAAAAAGACATTTACATCCGTTTTGACTATGCAGTTACCCGCGACGGAAACAACTTTTACCTGAGTATTGGGGAGGCGTTTTAGTGGTTCAAACCAATTTATAACAAAGGTCGTAAGATATAAATGGCGAACGTTTCAGTCATGCTGAACTCGTTTCAGCATCACACACGCAACTCTTGCGTTCAAGGCAGTTGCGACCTTGAAATAAATTCAGGGTGACGATTACTTTCGGACAGTTACCTATTATCTTTCACTTTTCACTTTTCTACTATCTAATTTCAACCCGTTCTACTTTTCAAATTTCGTAACTTCGGCTTTCCTCCTACGCGACTAAAATCGGGCACATGAAAATCCTGCATACCGCCGACTGGCATATCGGTAAGAAATTACACAAGCATTATTTACACGCAGACTTTGAGCGCTTTATCAATTGGCTCATTCCGATTATGCGCGAAGAAGAAATCGAATTACTCTTAATTTCGGGGGATGTATTTGATTTGGCCAATCCGTCTGCCGAAGCCCGTCGGCAATACTACCTCGCGCTTAAGAAACTGAGTTCGCTCAATTGTAAAATCATCATTACAGGAGGGAATCACGATTCGCCCACGATGTTAGACGCCCCCCGCGAAATCCTCGAAGCCCTCAACGTTCATATCATTGGAGGTCTGCCGCAAAATCTTACTGACTGTCTCATCCCGGTGCCCAATAAAACCGGTAAAACCGAACTTATGGTCGCGGCGATTCCGTTTTTACGGGATAGCGACCTGCGCGCTGCTGAAGAAGGCGTCACCTATGACAATCGTATTGAAGCCATTCGTAAAGGTATTGAAGCCACGTTTGCACAGGCAGCAGACCTGTGTAATCAAAATTATCCCGATCTGCCCGTGGTCGCTATGGGGCATTTGTATGCCGCAGGCGTCGAACCTTCAGATAGCGAACGCGATATTCAGATCGGTAATCAGGCCGCATTTCAGGCGAGTCAGTTTGGTGAATATTTCAGTTATGTAGCACTGGGACACATTCATAAGCCCCAACGTGTGAGCGCTGCGATTCCTACCTTTTACAGCGGTTCGCCGCTTCCGCTATCGTTTAGCGAACGTAAAGACGAAAAACGGGTGTTAATTTTGGATACTAAAAACGGATTTGAACCTAAAAGCATACCCATTCCTACGTTTAGGTCTTTACATAAGGTGAGTGGCGATCTGGAAACCCTTAAAGCCAAATTAAACGCGCTCACCCCAACCGGGGAATTGACAAGTTTGATTGAAGTCGAACTGCTCGAAGACAATTTTGACGCCAATATAATCGCCCGGCTGGATGAGCTGGTGACCGGCTTTGACACACCCGGTCTGGAAATTGTAAAACACCGCGCGACCTTTAAAAACCGATTGAAGCAAACGGGACAACTTTTTGAAACCCATCAGCATCTGGAAGATTTAAAACCCCAGGAAGTTTTTGCTAAAATGCTGGAGCAAAGCAGTTACGATCCCGAAACCAAAGCGCAGGTGGAGCAGGCTTTTCAGCAGATTGTAGAACAGCTCAATACCGCAGATCCCGCATAGACTATGAAAATTTTAAAAATAGACTTTCAGAATATCAATTCGCTACGCGGGGAGCATCATATTGACTTTACGCAGGAGCCTTTTTTGCAGAATACCCTGTTTGCCATCACGGGTCCTACGGGCAGTGGGAAAACCACGATTCTCGATGTGATTTCGCTGGCGTTGTTTAATCAGGTGCCGCGTCTGGGTAAAATGAGTACGGGCGAGATCCTGAAAAAAGGAGCCATTCTTACCCGCAATCAAAGCGAAGCGTACGCGCGTATCACGTACCAGTGTAAAACCGGAATTTTCGCCAGCACCTGGTCTATTTCTACCGCACGCACCGGTAATCTGCGGGATTATCATATGGAAATCTCCAATCTGGAAACCGAAACCATTTTGGATCTGAAAAAGTCTGATGTTCCTACCAAAAATGAAGAATTAATCGGACTCAGTTACGATCAGTTTATCAAGTCTGTGGTATTGGCGCAGGGCGAATTTGCCAAATTTTTGCAGGTGCCTAAAAAAGAGCGTGGAGCTTTATTGGAAAAAATAACGGGTACCGAAATCTACCGGCGCATCGGGCAGGAAGTGTATTTGAAGCATAAAGAACGTGCAACAGCAATTGAAGCCAAAAAGGCTAAAATTGAAACGTTTAAAGAGCAACTGCTCGATGAAAATAGGTATACCGAAAAGAAGCAAGAAGCTGAATCCTTAAATACTGAAAAAAAGCAACTGCAGCAGGAATTAGAACGCTTAGCCAAAGAGATTGAACTGAAGAACAAGATTCAAAAAGAAGAGCACGAACTTCAAAAAACCACTGAAGAACTCAGTCAACTTACGCAGGAGCAAAAACGATTTGATACCGAAAAAGGAGCGCAACTCAAAAAGCATCAGGAAATTCAGTTGTATGCTGAAGACCTCAACCGCTGGCAAAGTCTACAGGAAAAGAGCGTTGAAAAACAACAAGAAATTACCACAGCTAAAGCTGCAATAAATAAAGCCGAAGCCCAGCGCGAAGTTCTTAAAAAGCAATTTGCAGAAACGTTTAATTTAGCGATTAGTCCGGCTGATTTTCAAGAAAAAACAGAACGCTACAAAGCAGAAGTTCGGCAGCTGATCAATGCGCGTGCTGAGATTGCAACCACCTATAAAACAACCAAAAATCACATTGAAAGCCTTGCTAAGCCGTTAAAACTTCAGGAGAAGTTAGCCAAACCCGAGGCTTTTCAGAAAGAAGTCATCAAAGAGCAGGAAAGTAAGCAAGTGACGTATTCTAAACTTGCTGCCGACTTTGATTTGCAAAATAATTCAATAACGCAGCTTCAGGAAAACTTACAGCAAAAGCTGAAACAATTACGATTGGCAGAAAAGGCGGAAACAGATTTAAAGAATCTTAAAAGCCAAATTCGGGAACGCCAAACGGAGCTTGAGAAGATTGAAAAGGAAAAATCCGGTTTGCCCGATCAACTCAAAGAAATTGGCTCAAAAATCGAACTAAAAGAAGCGCAATTGTTAGCCAAACGAAAAAGCCTGGAAGTCGAGCAATTGCAAAAAAAGCTGGAGGATTACCGCCGGGATTTAAAAGATGAAGAGCCCTGTCCGCTTTGCGGTGCCCTGCATCATCCGTATGCAGAACATCTGCCTGAAGTCGAAAACGGACTTCAAACCGCGGTAACACAACTGGAAGAAGCTCTTAAAAGTCTGAATTCAAAACAGATTGAAATTCAGACTTCATTAAATCAAAAAAAGGCTGATGGCGAAGCCGTAAAAAAGAGAATTGAAGTTTTAACTGACCAACTTAAAACCGCGGAAACCGATTTCAACACCCAGTTTGCAGCCGTACTTAAAGAGCGACAGAATCAATCTTTTTCAGAACTGGAAAAACACCTGGAAGAGCAGGAACAAAAACTGACTCAGGCTAAAAGAGTACAGGAAGAATTGGAGCTACTTCAAAATTTAAAAAAAGAAACGGAAGCTTTATTGGAGTTGTTGACTCAGGGAACCCAAAAAGCCGAGGCCATTAAAAATCGTTTTAACGGAAGCAATTTTGATTCTGAAATCTATACCGCAGAAACTTCGTGGAATCGCAATGAGCAAATCCTGACGCAACAAAATCAGGCATTAAAAGAGGCCGAAAAAACGAATGCATCTTTAAAAACACAAATTCAGGAACTGAGCACTTCCTTACTCGAGCAGCTCAGCCAAAAAGGATATGAAAGCATTGAAGATGCCCTGAAGGAACGATTAGATGCTTCAACCGCTCAAAATTGGACGCAGGAACAACAGCATTTGCAAAACAACGGCGTTCGTTTAAAAACACTGCAACAGAAGCTGATTGACGAACTTAAAACTTTGAAAGAAGCTGCGGGGTCGGTACCGCTTGAGGAATTACTCGCACAACGCCAAACCAAGGCTGAAACGCTTGATCAAAAAGAAAAGCGTGCTCAGGAAGTTTCCCGTGCGGTTTTAAATCACAAGGAAAATCTTCAAAAAATTAAGGAGCTGCAAGAGCAAATTGAAGACGAACTCGAACAATCTAAACACTGGCAAATTCTGTTTGAACTCATCGGCGATGCCACCGGAAATAAGTTTAATGATTTTGCGCAGGATTTAACCCTCGCGCAATTATTACAACTTGCTAACAAACGTTTGGAACAGCTTACCGACCGCTACCGCATCGATCAACCCACAGGCGATGAAGACGATAGTCTGGTTGCGATCGACGAACATATGGGCGGGCAACGTCGTTCTATTAAAACCCTCAGCGGTGGAGAAACCTTTATCCTGAGTCTGGCACTGGCGCTGGCTTTATCGGATCTCGCTTCGCGCAATATTGAAATCAACAGCCTCTTCATCGATGAAGGTTTTGGCACACTGGATCCTGAAACGCTGGATCAAACTTTAGACACCCTTGAAGTCCTGCAATCAGAGTCGTCTAAAATGATCGGCGTAATTAGTCACGTAGACAGTTTAAAAGAACGCATCGCTACGCAAATTCAGCTTACTCAAAACGGGCAGGGATACAGCACCTTAAAGGTGGTTTAATAACATCTAAAATTCCTATTATTCTATAGAGGAAACAATCAGTGTTCAGGCGGTTTCAAGAGGTAATAATCTTAACTTTACGGTAAGAATTTAAAAGAGTAATACCATGAATTTTCACACCCGAAAATGGATCAAACCGCAGGACCTAAACCCCAACCGATCGCTTTTTGGAGGTCGGCTTTTAGAGTGGATTGACGAAGAAGCTGCTTTGTACGCAATCATTCAATTAGAGAATCCGCGTACGGTGACTAAGTATATCAGCGAAATAGATTTTAAAGCCAGCGCCCGGGAGGGAGATATTATCGAAATAGGTCTTGAACCGGTGAAATTTGGTACGGCTTCACTGACTCTGAAATGTGAAGTTCGCAACAAAATGACCCGACAGACCATTATTACCATAGATAAAATTGTTATGGTCGGTCTGGATGAAAACGGTAACGCCAAACCTCACGGTAAGACTAAAATTGAGTATGTTAAAGACAGGCTGGATGACTAATTTTTAAAATCCTTTAAACAAAAAAAGAGACCCTCGCGGGCCTCTTAGGGTATTAATGATATAGGGTAAATTTTAACTTCTACTATAAATCACGTCAGCATCTTTGACGTTTTGGGGTAAATCATTCATTGTATCGTAGTACGCATTTTTATTGTTGTACACACGATCTGGACGTTCACCTACAATGATGTATTTTACACTCATTTCAGGAGCATTCAAATTAACCTGATCCTGAACACGCATGGTCTGATCTTTAATGTCAGTTCCCATATCTTCAAGCTTTGCAATTACATAAAGCATTTTATTGGTGGCGCGCACTTCCTGAATTTCAAGGTCTTTTTCCGTTCCGGTAATTTCAGCTTCCACAACAAGACTTTGTTCTATATTATCTTCGTCAGGCATATTAACATCAATGGTAGGCACTTCAACCTCTTCTTCTTCCATCACCACAACTACTTTAGGTACTTCTACCGTTTCAGTGCGGGTGCTGATGTCTACATCTGCCCAATCTACATCGTATTCCGGTAACTCTCCAGCTTCTGTTTCTACATCAACATCCACCTCCGGAAGTTCTCCAGATTCTTTTTTATTGATATCGCAACTCGTTAATAAGGCAAGTGCTAAACCTAAGGGAAGGATAAATTTTTTCATAATAGTCTATTTTGGTTATCAATTGTTTGAATACAATCTAATGGTTGAAAAACACGATTTGCGTTAACTGCTTCTCAATTGGGTTCATTTTAACCTTAAGAAGCGTATTTGTTAATACTTTTAATAAACTTTTTATTACCAATTGTATAGATGAGTGTATGCTAAAAAATGCATACTTCCTGATAACTAATAAACACCTGCTCTGTTTCAGATTTGATAAATTAGCAGGCTACACACTACTTTTTAATCAAAATGAACAGTATGTTCCCTAAAGAAACCTACGTCAAAAGACGCTCAATACTTACAAACACATTAAAAACCGGAATCATTCTTTTTCCCGGAAATGGTGAAAGTCCTATGAATTATGCCGATAATTGGTACCCCTTTAAACAGGACAGCAGCTTTTTATACTACACGGGAATTGACCACATTCCAAATCTCTATTTTCTAATTAATATTGATACGGGTGAAGAAATACTCTTCGGAAATAATACCACTGCAGAAGAAAAAGTCTGGGTGGGCGCTACGGAAAAATTAGAGTCTTACGCTGAAAAATCAGGTTTTAGTACCGTAAAGCCGCTGAAAGAAATCGATTCCTATTTAAAGTCACACTTGGCTAAAGGGCAACAGGTGCATTACCTCCCACCCTATCGTTTTGAGCAGAAAATTGCACTTAGCGAACTGCTTGATATCCCTGTAAAAGAACTGGACTCCAAAAAATCGGTATCGCTTATCAAAGCCATTGTTGCCCAGCGTGAACGCAAAAGTGCGGAAGAACTGGTACAACTCGAAGAAGCCGTAAACATTACCCGTGCGATGCACAAACACGCCATTGTAAATACGCGCCCGGGAATGACTGAAATGAAGATGGCCGGTCAGTTAAACGGGATTGCGGTAAGTGGCGGTGGCGGACTCGCATTCCCTATAATTCTTACCAAAGATGGGCAATACCTGCACAATCACGCTTCACAAACCGTACTGAAAGATGGTGATCTGGTGCTTTGCGATTGCGGGGCTTACAACAGCATGGGTTATGGGGGCGATATGACCCGTACCTTCCCGGCCGGTAACCATTTTAGTCCGTTGCAAAAAGACGTATACAACATCGTACTCAACGCGCACAATACCGCAGTTGCCGCTTTAAAACCGGGTATTCGGTTTAAAGACGTGCACCTTCTGGCCTCCAAAAAACTGGTTGAAGGCCTTACCGATCTGGGATTGATGAAAGGCAATGCAAACGATGCCGTGGCAGCAGGGGCACACACGCTTTTCTTTCAATGCGGACTGGGTCATATGATGGGCCTTGATATTCACGATATGGAAAATCTGGGTGAAGAATATGTGGGTTATACCCCCGAGCTTCAAAAAAGCACCGAGTTTGGTCTCAAATCTTTACGCCTGGGTAAAGAACTGCAGGAAGATTTTGTACTCACAGTAGAGCCCGGTTTGTATTTTAATCCGTTTTTAATCGATGAGCGCAGAGCCGAAGGGAAATATCTGGACTTTGTAAATTATGATGCAGTAGAAAAGTTTAAAACTTTTGGAGGAATACGGGTGGAAGAAGACTTTGCCATTACCCCTACCGGAAGCAAACTGCTAGGTGAACCACTAGCCAAAACCCCTGAAGAAATAGAAGCCTTACGTAACATTTAAACACTATGAGAAATTTTAAATTACTGCTGTCTCTTTTTATTGCCCTTTCGGCCGGTTTAAATACTACCGCACAGGAAAAAGATCCGGCACGGTTAACCCTTGACCGCATCTACAATTCGGGTGAATTTAACACAGACCGGGCACGCTCAATCTCCTGGATTAACAATGGGGACGCTTTTGTGACCATCGAAAATGAAAACGGTAATGACCAGCTCATCAAATATGAAAGCAAATCAAACGATCGATCCATTTTTCTGAGTGCTGCTGCCCTTACTCCGGAAGGTACAAATCAGGCACTGAATGTTGCTGATTTCAGCTTATCAAATGACGAAAGCAAGATCCTGATTTTCACCAATACCAGCCGGGTATGGCGCTCCAATACCAAGGGAGATTACTGGGTCTATGACTTGGATACTCAAAAAATCAAGCAGCTGGGAACACAATTGCCGGCTTCCTCGCTGATGTTTGCCAAGTTTTCAGACTCTAACGAGAATGTAGCTTATGTTTCGGGCTTTAACCTGTATGAAGAAAATTTTAAAACCGGAGAAGTAACCCAACTCACTAAAGATGGTGACGGGGCAATCATCAACGGTACTTTTGACTGGGTTTATGAAGAAGAATTTGGTGCCCGGGACGGCTTCCGCTGGAACCCCGATGGGAAACACATCGCATACTGGCAACTGGATGCTTCCGAAATTGGTACGTTTTATATGATAAATACGACCGATTCAGTCTACTCCAAGCCCATACCTATTCAATATCCAAAGGTAGGCTACGACCCGTCTTCGGCTAAGATTGGAATTGTAAATGCCGAAACTCAAGAAACAAATTGGATTCCGGTTCCCGGAGACCCGGTGCAGCATTACATCCCGGCGATACAATGGATCAACGACGATTTACTACTGATTCAGCAGCTTAATCGTAAGCAAAACACGCTTAAGATTTACACCTGGAAGCCTTCCACCCAAAGTATTAAAAATGTGTATACCGAGACCGAAGATACCTGGGTTGATCTCCAATATCCTGATGTTTCAGCCAATCAATGGGGGAAAAACGATTTGCTGCTTACCAAGGATAAAGACGCGTTTCTGCGTATGACCGAAAATGATGCCTGGAGACATATTAATAAAATTGATTTTAAAACCGGCAAGAAAACCTTATTAACACCCGGAGACTATGATGTGGCTGCATTTTATACCGCTACCGATAAAAACGTGTATTTTTCGGCTTCGCCGGAAGATCCCGCGCAGCGCTATTTGTTTGAAGCATCGCTCAAAGGAAAAGGCAAACCCAAGCGCCTCACTCCTGCCGAATTTAATGGGATCAATACCTACCAAATCGCTCCCAACGGCAAGTATGCCATTCACAACCATACCAATGTAAATACGCCTGCTACTACACGCCTCATCAGTCTGCCCGATCATAAGACCATCAAAGTGCTGGTAGATAATGCCGCCCTAAAAGCAAAACTGGCAACACTCGATTTGCCGGAAACTGACTTTTTTCAGGTAGAAACCGAGGACGGGATCGTCGTTGAAGGTCGCATTACAAAACCTATCAATTTTGATTCTAGCAAAAAATATCCGGTCCTTTTTCACGTATATGGTGAACCCTGGGGACAAATGGCCACCGATAATTTTATCGGGATGTACGATATCTTTTTGGCACAAAACGGCTTTGTGATCATCAACCTGGATAACCGTGGAACCCCTTCTTTAAAAGGTAGTGACTGGCGTAAATCGATCTACCGAAAGGTGGGTGTGGTGAATTCACGCGATCAGGCGATGGCAACCAAAAAACTGCTTAAGGATTGGAGTTTTCTCGATGCAGATCGCGTATCGGTCTGGGGATGGAGCGGCGGTGGCTCGATGACTCTTAATCTGATGTTTCGCTATCCCGAAATCTATAAAACCGGGATGTCTGTAGCGCCAGTAGCGAATCAGCTCTTTTACGACAACGTCTATCAGGAACGCTATATGGGACTTCCGCAGGAAAACAAAGAAGATTTTATTGAAGGTTCGCCTGTTACCTACGCCAAAAACCTCGAAGGTAATCTGCTTATCGTTCACGGTACCGGCGACGATAATGTGCATTACCAAAATATGGAATTCCTGGTGAACGAACTCATTGCAAATAACAAACAGTTTACCATGATGGCCTACCCCAACCGTTCGCACGGTATTTATGAAGGCGCCAATACACGCAGACATTTATATACCTTGCTAACCAATTACCTGTTTGAGCATAACGGGAAATAATAAATACCTATTAAAACTAAAAATCCCGATTATCAAATGATAATCGGGATTTTTAGTTTTTAAATGCTATGTTTAAGCGGCTTTCGCTCCTGCTGTTTTAATAAGCTGGCGCTCTAAAAGCGCTTTCCAGTTATTGGCGCGTTTGAGCTCATAATTTTGAGAAGCATCAATAAATGAATCGTAAAAATTAAGCTCTACATCCGGAGTATTTCCTTCAAAGACAAATTGAAGATCCAGCTTTTCCAGCACCGTTTGTTTTCTTCCATCCACCTTTTTAGTATCTACATACTCCTGAATGACAACCCGGGAAACTAAACTGAGGTCTATCTTTTTAAGCGTTATTTTATCCTGATAATTCTGTGCATAAAGGACAACATTTTTAGCTGCATCTAAAGCGATCTCACGACCAGCCCATTTTTCAGTTTCATTTAGGGTCAATCCCTGTTTTGAAGCTTCTTCTTTAATTTTTAATGCTACTTTCTTTGTGCTACTACCGCCAAAAATTATTAATAAAGCGTAAGGTATTGCAACAAGGCCCACCACTATGGCGAAAACCAAAATCATATCTATTTTCATTGTAAAAAGTTTTATGTTGTTTATTTAAGAGTACGATGCAATGCATCTAAAGATTGACCCAAAACCTTACGGCTGCGTCAATACAAACGGAAAACAAACTAAAACTTAGGGAAATAGATGAAACGGAAAGATCAGCTGTAAACTGCTGAGACCGGGAATAATTAAAGCCGAATTACTGATGTAATTCGATTCTGTAACAAGGTGTGAATATTGATTTGTCGCAGTGCTTTTGTAATTGACTAGCGGCATTGGGGAATTAGCGCCCTCTTCCTGAGGTTGCAACAAAAGTTCTGGTGCATTTAAAACAAACTCCAGCATTGCCAGTCCCTGATCATTTAGGTGACCCAACTCAAGCTGATGCCGTGATCCCGGATCTTCTGCGCGATCGGTTGGCGTATTTAAAGTCAAACCATAAGAAGTGCCGCCCGTTGCAAAAAACAGGGAAAGACCTAATAGAAAAGTTTGAAAAAACGCCTTCATAATACCCTACAAATGTATAGCAGCAACTGTTAAGTTGCTGCTAATTTTTTTAAAAATATTAAATGCTAGTTTGAATATTCCGGTTCTACAGTTGTGTCGGTCAGGGTGTTTACAAAATCGGTAAGCGCCTGTACTTCCTGTGCATTGAGCTGCAAGTTATCAAAAGGCAGGGTCTGATGCGGCAGATCAAAACCAAGACCGGCTCCACCTCCCTTGTTGTAAAAGTCCATCACTTCTTCCAGTGTTGTGTACACTCCGTTGTGCATATAAGGCGCAGTAACACCTGCATTGCGCACTGTGGGTGTTTTAAACATTCCGCGTTGAATGAGTTCTTCATACATAAAGTAAAAACCTAAGTCGTCATCCAATTGTTTATTAGCCGCCGTCTCGGGCACGCCTATGACTTCTTTTTCGGTTTCTGCGAAAAAAGGCGGCACCGTTCCGCTAGTTAAGGGCATAAAGTGACAGGTTGCACACAGGGCTTTACCCATAAACAGATTCATCCCAAGCTTTTCAGAATCACTGAACGTATCTTCCTCGCCTCGCATATTTCGGTCAAATTTAGAATCGAATGCATTTAGTGTCGAAATGTAAGAGGACAGTGCAGCAATCGCCTGATCGTTCGTTAGCTTTCCGTCACCAAATACCTCCCGAAACGCGTTCACATAACTCGAGTCCTTTAAAATTTCACCTGAAAACTCGTGAACATTGCTGTTGAATTCTTCGGCATTGGTAAACACTCCTGAAATCTGCGCCATCAAATCCGGCGCGCGGCCATCCCAGAAAAAGGCCTGCTGAAAAATGGAATTGATAAGCGTGGGCGAATTTCGTTTTAACGAAGTACCAGCATTGCTCACATTAGTCACCAAACCGTCTGCATAAGCCTTATCTGGAATGTGGCAGGTGGCGCATGCCATAGTCCCGTCTTTTGACAATTTCGCATCATAAAAGAGGCGTTCTCCCAATGCAATTTGGGCTTCAGAAGGGTTGCGGTTGGTCACCCTTCTAAAAAATTCCACATTAAACGAATTTTCTTCAAAGAACGTAGGCGCGTCAAAATTAAAAGCCTGACTGTTTACCGGTTCCCAAACAGATGCGGTTTTACGAATCTCAACCCAGGATCGCGTTATGGGATTTAAGTAATCCCGCACAAAGCTAAAACGGTCAAAAGTTTCAAAATCGGTATCCTTTTCTATAAAGCTAACCGCAGCGTCAATTGCGTTTATAAAGTTTTCATTTAACTCAACATCCTTTTCCTTTATTAAATTCTGAAGAGACAGTTCATAAACACTTTTTAGCGACTTCAGGGACTGAGCGGTTTCCTCAAGACCGAGTCCGCTTACCGGCGTATCAAAACCGGTGATGCCAAAACTCAAAACTCGCATCAGCTGCTGATGGGTTGCTATAAAAAAACGTTGTGCATCCAATTTACGCTGGGCGACATTTTTTTGAAGTACGGCAATGAGTCCGCGAGTTAATTTAAGTTCGTGTTTAAAAAGTGCCTCATCATCAGCCCCCTCATAAATAGATTCTTCCAGACGTTGTAAACCAATGGGCTGCAATACGCGCTGGGTATCATCGGTAAGGCGCGGTAGTGCCGGCCCATTAGCCTGATGGCCTACCGGCGGATTAAGGTAGGAAGCGTAGGGTTCAGCTTTTTTAAAAGCTACCCGGGCTTTGATAAAATAGACTTTAGCTAAAGAATCTGAAGAGGTAACCCTGCTTAGACTGTCCAGGTAATCAGCCGTCTCGTTAATCTGCTTCAGATAATACTCATGTGCCGGCTGCCAGTTAACTGCCGTCTCGTAAGTTTCCGGAGTTGTGGTGTTTTCTTTACAAGAGGCCAGAAACACGAAAAGTAATAAGGCTGTAATTCGTTTTTTCATAAAATAAATCAATTCCGTTTTACGGCAAAAACCCCCGGACTAAAAGCCGGAGGTTTTCAGGTTGACTAGTTTGTTTTTACTTATCTGGGAAGACCCTGAAGGATTACGATCTGACCTCCCTGCGTATCTTCAGCACCCTCTAAGGTATGACCGTCACGGCCTGCAAAAGAAGCGTCAGTCCAGTAATGTGGTTGCAGATTTAGGATGAAAGTCCCCGGTACGCCTACTTTATCTGAAATGTCGATCAAGGCTCCATACTCCCCACTAAATCCTGAGCTTCCATTTTCTACCAAATCCTGGCGGATTACAAATTCAAGTACGGGACGTGCATTGTTACCATTTAAGTCTGACTGGTAGATGTAAGCTGCGTGATTTCTGGAAAATGAGTTTGGATCTTCCTGGAAGTACACAAAGTTGTCAGTCACACAAATATTATCTGGACTCTGTAGCAGGGATACATTTCCATCTGCATTGTTAGAATCAGTATTTCCGCTGATGATTTGAGTTAGTTTACCTTCTAACGGATTGTTTTCATCAAGCTCCAACTTGTAAACCGTACCCCAATCGTTATACGTACCTCTTCCGGGACCGCGACCGGTTACTGCAAAAAATACATTTCGGCCTTTAGCATCTGAACCTTTTTGGTAATCCACATCTTCCACACGCATAAAAGCAGAGGCCTGAACATCAACACAAGCCGTTTCCATCTCGTTTTTGGTCATGTCTTTACCATTTACGATCTCAACAAACTCAACATCATAAGATTCTTGAAAGTCCAGATTCCCCTCATTATAAATTTTACCAGCTTCGACCGCTTTTTTACCTCCTGCACCGTCAGCTATTTCTTTAAAGCGTAATACATAGATTTTACCGTTTTCTAAATCGGCATCTCCGTTTTCAGACAAATACATAGTTACCTGACCCTCAGAACCGCTGGAATCGTCGTCACCACCAATGATTACGGTTTTTCCGCTAAAGGCATCTTTAGGTAAAGGAACTGCATTTTCCCAGGAAAATTCACCCAAAGCATCCAGACCAAAATCAGCATCCGGATCGGGAGTCATATACGGGTCGATCCCTTTAACATCGTAATTGATACTTTCTGAAGCCGAAAGGTATAAATCCTGTGAACCACCGTGAATTGCAGCTTCCCACATCGTACCGCTACACTGACGGGCATAATCTGCCACGCTTGAATTCAGTAACCACTCGCCGCTAAGAGGCTTTAGGTTTTTGTCAAGCATAATACGGGATACTGCATAGGTATCTTCAGCATTCACCACATAAATATAACCATCGCTGTTGGGGTCTTTTAAAAAACCGGCGCCATCCTGAGCACCTACCAGTTTAAAGTCGTTGCTCAACGTATCAGACGAACTGATAATGGAATAAGCCTTTACATAGTTAAACTGCGGCATCATCGCCACAAGCGGGGCCAGATTTGATTTGTCTGAAAACATTCCCGGGTCTGGAGTAAAGTCCTCTCCATCTTCGCCATCCTGACCGTCAATACCATCAGTCCCATCTACTCCATCTACACCGTCCATACCATCTTCCACCTCACACGAAGTAAAAACACTCCCGGCAGCTCCCAGAAGCATCAGGTTAAATACAAGTCGCTTAATTGTAATCATCTTTAAAATATTTTTGATTTTTTAGTTTGTTTCAAAACTAGACAGATGACAACCGAGAAAGGTTAATTGAAAATCGTGTTTGGATTACGTTTCTTTAAATTAATTGTTAAAAATGTTACGAAAACATTACTATCTGTACCTGTTCTAAGCAGTTGTGTAAACTACACTAACAATTCACCCCTGATAATCAACACGTAAAGTAATACACATAAAAAAAGTCTGCCCTGATGGAGCAGACTTTTAAATTAACATTGAGAACAGCAGACCTAGGCCTCGCTGAGTATTTGTGCTGCGTGATCTTTAGTCTTTACCTTATTGATAACACGGGTAACCGTACCATTTTCTACAAGAAAAGTGGTACGGTGAATACCGTCATACTCCTTTCCCATAAACTTTTTAGGCCCCCAGACGCCAAAAGCGTTGATGACGGTCTTGTCTTCATCAGCCAGCAAAGGGAAGGGGAATTCATATTTATTTTTAAAGTTACTTTGACGCTTTTCAGAATCTGCGCTTACCCCAAGTATGGCGTAACCTTCGTTTTGAAGTTCTTTATAATTATCTCTCAGGTTACAGGCTTCGGCAGTACAGCCGGGGGTTGAGGCTTTTGGGTAAAAAAATACTACGACCTTTTTATCGGCATAGTCCTCCCAGTTTACCGTGTTCCCATCCTGATCGGTTGTGGTAAATGCGGGGACCTTATCCCCTTCTTTAAGCATATTCATAGCTTTATATTTAGATTATTGTTATTATTATTCAAATTTTAAGGCAGTAAAACGTTCATTTGCCTAAAGAATATAAATTTAAAGATTATGACCAAGGCCGAGAAGATTAGCTTTGTTATAGATACGTTAAAGCGACTGTATCCTCAGATTCCCATTCCGTTAGACCATAAGGATCCTTATACCCTGCTTATCGCGGTTTTGATGAGTGCCCAAAGCACCGATGTCAAGGTAAACCAAATAACGCCCCTGCTTTTTGAGGTGGCAGACAACCCGTATGATATGATCAAACTTTCTGTGGAAGAAATACGGGAGATCATTAAGCCGGTGGGTTTATCGCCGATGAAGGCCAAAGGTATACACGGACTCTCCCATATTTTAATCGATAAATACAACGGAAGGGTCCCCGAAAGCATTGAAGAGCTCGAGCAACTACCGGCTGTTGGCCATAAAACTGCCAGTGTGGTGGTTGCACAGGCGTTTAATATTCCGGCTTTTCCGGTAGATACGCACATTCATAGATTGATGTACCGCTGGGGACTCACCACCGGAAAAAATGTGGTACAGACCGAAAAAGATGCCAAGCGCCTCTTCCCCGAACATCTTTGGAACGACCTGCATCTGCAAATCATCTGGTACGGCCGTCAGTACAGTCCGGCGCGCGGTTGGGATCTGGAAAAAGATATTATTACTGCGACGATAGGACGTAAAAGTGTTATTGAAGAATGGAATAAAGTGAGGAAGTAAAGCCATTGGCTTTTAATTTTTCAAAATGTGGAATTCCGTAAGGTTGAGGTTTTAAGATAAAGTAAATTTGAACTTTATTATTTAAAAACTTGGACTAGAAAAAAAGATTAATGTTTTAACAAGCATCAAAGTAATGAAACCTGAACTGTCAAAATGGAAAATAGAAAGGGAAGAATTATCTAATGGTATTTGGAAAGTGACTTTAATACATAAATTAGGAGCATCTGTACAAAAAATCGGAGGAAATTTAGAACAATTAGAAAAAGAGGTTGAATTATCTGCATCGGAAATGGATAAGCAATTGGAACAAAATAGCAACATCCACTAGTTGCTATATTTTTATTTGTTCTCACCTACTCGTAAATTTCAAATTATCAAAACAATGTCAGTAAAATATCGAATGAGAATAATAACGACATTAATATTAATCGGGATTTTGATTATTTCTTGTGACTCAAAAAAACGTACTATTCTTTCTAAATCTAAGTTTTTAACCGATTCAATCTACAGTGATAATTTGGGTGAATTTAGAAAATACAATGTTTACCTACCAAAAGGATTTAATAGCGAAAAGAAGTATCCTATTTTATATGCCACTGATGGAGGATCAAGCTTAACTGAAAAGAAAAATTTATTTGATTCTTTAATTGATAATAACACCATAAAGCCTATAATTTTTGTGGCGAGTTTTGCTAATTCTAAAATAGCAGATAGTACGAGTACCACAACTGGCGACGGTAAGAAAGTATACTTAAGCTATCGCAATTTTGAGTATGTTGACCGGAAACCAAAGCGACCAGAAGATTCACTTTTGGTCGATAGATTTCAAAATCACAAAATGTATTTTATAGATGAGTTGATACCTGAAATTGAAAATAAGTATAATCAGGATATCAATAAAACTGACAGGTATTTTTACGGAGTTTCAAATGGTGCCGGTTTTGGTTTAAGCTTACTAAATGCCAATCCTGACCTTTTTGGAACCTATATATGTTTTTCAGTTTTTGGAGGTGATATCCAATCAAACACCTGGGCTAAAAACATTAAATATCCCAATTTGTATTTAAGGTATGGAAGCGATGAGTTTTTCGGACTCAAAGAAGATGCTGAATTTCTAGAATCAAAATATGCTGAGTCGAATTCGTTCATTGAAACACGTGAGTATGAAGGAGGTCACAGTAATAAATTTTGGAAGGAAGAATTTGCAGAAGTACTACCAAGAATATTTAAAAAAGAATAATAATCCGTGCCTTATTCTCTAGAGCAAGCATCTTGCAATTATCTCCTTAAAATAATTACAGATTTTCAATTGAAATTTCAACTACATTAGTGCCCCAGAACACTAATCGTTGAACTTTAATGAAAACAATTTTTACAAGCTTATCCTTTTTACTTTTAATGCATTACAGCAGTCTTAATGCACAACAAATCACTACTTCCGGAGGTGCTAAGTTTCTGATCGAAGCCGGTGGTGAATTTGGCGGAGATGAAATTCTAACCGTCTATTTTGAAGATGGAGATGATCAAAAAATGCACGCCGGTCAGGGTGGTTATGTGGCTGTAGGCGGCGAATTCCATTTTAGAAATTTACGGGCTTTTATGATGCGCGGTACCGTAGGTTATAAATATGTGACCACTGCTGCAGACAATGCAAACATCAAGCTTACCCGCATTCCCATAAACCTGCTGGGCTATTACAGGATTAATGATGACTTTAGACTGGGAGCCGGGCTTACCACCCATCAGCTCATTCGGTTCAAAGGCGACGGTTTTGTACCTGATGCCGATCTTAGCAGCAGCCTGGGTGGCCGTTTTGAGTTTGGCTGGCGGTGGGTTGCGCTAACCTATACGGCGATTAACTATAAAAATGAGTTTGACTACAGCTTTTCGGCCAATTCAATAGGTTTGGCGATTTCCTTTACCTTTCCACAGGATTAATATTAAGTTGTATAAAATGTATTTATTCCTTCGGCGACGCCAACAAAAAAGACCCGCTAAACAGCGGGTCTTTCTTTTAATTGAGGAGCGATTCCACCTTTCCAATTGAGGTATTCATAACACTTAAGGCTTTCGAATAGTTTAATATTCGATTTACTGTTTCCTTAGAAGGATTCAGGTTTTTTCGGTTTAAAGAAGATTTCTTAGAGTAAAGGTTTTCCATGTACTGTGGTTTAGTTTTTAGTCTTACTAGAACGCACAGTCTTAGGTTTTATTCTGTTCTAATTTGTTAAAATTATATTGTTTTTTTCAATCACTTTTCGCAGGTTGATCAGTGCATAGCGCATGCGTCCCAAAGCGGTATTGATACTTACATCGGTGCGCTCCGCAATTTCCTTAAAGCTCATATCCTTATAGATACGCATCACCAGCACATCACGCTGATCCTCAGGTAATTCATCAATAAGCTTACGCACATCGTTTTCCACCTGATTTTTAATAATACGTTTTTCAGCATTTAGATCGGGGTCACCCAAAACGGAAAAAATATTAAAATCGCCTGTGTTGTCAAACTTGGGCATACGCTTATTTTTACGGAAGTAATCAATCACCAGATTGTGCGAGATACGCATCACCCAGGGCAAAAACTTACCTTCCTCATTATATCCTCCGCGTTTTAGAGTACGTATGACCTTGATAAAGGTATCCTGAAAGATATCTTCAGTGACATCCCTGTCGTAAACTTTTGAATAAATAAAACTGTAAATGCGTTGTTGATGTCTCGAGATGAGTATAGAAAGTGCGGCTTCATCGCCTTTAAGGTAGTTGCTGACCAAAGCAGCATCAGAGATTAACATATCTTCCATAAAATTACTTTTTGTAGGTTATAATGATCCGTTTATAGGATCGGGGTCAAAACTTTAAAAGTAATTTTCGGATATAGGCCTTTGGCTTAAATGTTAATATTGAGTCAAATATAACAACTATTATTCCAAATAAACAAACGCTCCTCAACAATTTTAACATTAACAGGACGTTGGGCAAAACTTTGCGCCTTTATGCTTCCTATAAATTATCTTTGCAATCCTATTTCAATTGCTATGATCGTAGACGTTTCTAAAGCTGACCCTAAACAGAATATCATCATTAAAGGGGCTAAGCTGCATAACCTTAAAAATATTAATACCATCATCCCGCGCAACAAGCTCGTGGTGATTACCGGTTTATCAGGTTCGGGGAAATCAAGCCTTGCGTTTGACACCCTTTATGCTGAGGGGCAACGCCGCTATGTAGAGAGTTTATCATCGTATGCGCGTCAATTTTTAGGTCGTCTCGACAAGCCTAAAGTGGACTATATAAAAGGTATTGCTCCGGCAATTGCCATTGAGCAAAAGGTAAACAGCACCAACCCGCGGTCTACCGTGGGCACTTCTACCGAGATTTACGATTACCTCAAACTGCTGTTTGCCCGTATTGGTAAGACCTACTCTCCCATCTCAGGCGACGAGGTTAAAAAAGACACGGTAACCGATGTAGTTGATTACATCAAAAGTTTTGAAGAGCGCAGCAAATTACTATTACTCGCTCCATTTATTGTAGAGGAAGGCCGAAAGATCGAAGAAAAACTCAACATCCTGCAGCAACAGGGTTACGCGCGTATTAAAGTTAATGATGAAGTCGTACGTATTGAAGAAGCCGGAAGCATCACCTCAAAAGACAAACTTTTTCTGGTGGTAGACCGAATCATTACCAAAGATGACGAGGATTTTGAAAACCGACTCGCTGATGCCATACAAACAGCCTTTTTTGAAGGTAAGGGCGAACTCTTTATCGAAGATCTGGCGACCAGCAAGCAGCGGCACTTCAGCAACAGTTTTGAACTGGACGGCATGCAATTTCTGGAGCCCAATGTTCATTTATTCAGTTTTAATAATCCGTACGGTGCTTGTCCTACCTGTGAAGGTTATGGGGATGTAATCGGCATCGATGAAGATCTGGTGATACCCAACACCGCGCTTTCGGTTTACGAAAATGCCGTGTTCCCGTGGCGAGGCGACAGCATGAGCTATTACCGCGACCAGTTGGTCAATTCGGCTTACAAATTTGATTTCCCCATACACAAACCGTATTTTGAACTTTCTGATAAGCAGAAAGACCTGTTATGGAACGGTAATTCGCATTTTGAAGGTATAAATCAGTTTTTTGAGTATCTGGAATCAAAAGCTTATAAAATTCAAAACCGGGTGATGCTTTCGCGCTACCGCGGAAAAACCAAATGTAAAACCTGTGGCGGCAAGCGCCTGCGTAAAGAAGCCAATTACGTAAAGATCAACGGTACTACCCTAACCGATCTGGTTGCCCTTCCGCTCAACAAAGTGGCTGATTTTTTCAAAGAACTGGAACTGAATGAACACGATGCCAAAATCGCAAAACGCCTGCTCACAGAGATCGAAAGCCGCCTTGAATTTTTGGCTAAAGTAGGACTCAATTACCTCACGCTAAACCGAAAGTCCAACACGCTTTCCGGTGGAGAATCACAACGGATTAATCTGGCCACTTCGCTGGGAAGTAGTCTGGTGGGATCGATGTATATTCTTGACGAACCCAGTATTGGCCTGCATCCTAAAGACACCGAACGGCTAATTGAAGTGCTTAAAAACCTGCGCGATCTGGGCAATACCGTGATTGTCGTGGAGCACGACGAAGACATTATGAAAGCCGCCGACGAGATCATAGATATAGGTCCCGAAGCCGGTACCTACGGCGGTAACGTAGTGGCTACGGGTACCTACGACGACATTCTCAAAAGCGACTCCCTAACTGCCAAATACCTCAACGGGGAAATGGAAATCAAAGTTCCCGCAAAACGAAGTACCTCCAAGTACTATGTAGATGTTATCGGCGCACGTGAAAACAACCTAAAAAATATTGATGTGCGCTTTCCGCTTGGTGTTTTTGTTGCCGTAACGGGAGTTTCGGGTAGTGGTAAGAGTACGCTGGTAAAGAAACTGCTCTACCCGGCTATGCTGAAGGAAACTGGTGGTTATGGTGAGAAAATGGGTCAAATGACCGGAATCGAAGGCAAATTTGATAACATCAAGAATATTGAATTTGTAGATCAGAATCCCATTGGTCGGTCGTCACGTTCTAATCCGGTTACCTACATTAAGGCTTATGATGATATCCGTTCGCTCTATGCAGATCAAAAGCTGAGTAAGATTCGCAATTTTCAGACCAAGCATTTCTCCTTTAATGTTGATGGCGGGCGTTGCGAAAACTGTAAAGGGGAAGGCGAGGTTACTATCGAAATGCAGTTTATGGCCGACGTGCACCTGGAATGTGAGGTATGTAAAGGCAAGCGTTTTAAAAAGGAAGTGCTCGAAGTCACCTTTGCCGATAAAAACATCGACGACATCCTCAATATGACCATTGATGATGCCATTGAATTCTTTACCGAAAACAAGCAGGACAAAATTACCCGTAAACTCAAACCCCTTCAGGATGTAGGCCTGGGTTATGTAACCCTTGGGCAGAGTTCGTCTACTTTATCTGGGGGCGAAGCGCAGCGTATTAAATTGGCGTCCTTTTTGGTAAAAGGAACGACCAAAGAAAAGAATCTCTTTATTTTTGACGAACCTACCACCGGATTGCATTTTCACGATATTCAAAAACTGCTGGCGTCTTTTGAAGCCCTGATCAAAAAAGGGCATTCGATTCTCGTGGTGGAGCACAATCTGGATTTAATAAAATGCGCGGACCACGTGATTGACCTGGGTCTGGAAGGTGGTGAAAACGGTGGCCACCTTATCGCAGCCGGTACTCCGGAGGAAGTAGCTAAAAACAAAAAATCCTATACCGCACAGTATTTAAAGGAGAAGCTTTGAACCTCATCCCCCCCTTCTTTTCCGAAGCTTCGGGAGGAAAAGGGATCGTTTAATTAAATTTCATTTAAAATGGCGCGTATTTAAATGACCAAATCTTTATTTTCCGGAAGATTAAATCCTTCAGTTTAAAAATAAATTTAAAAAGAATTCAACAGGTCAATAACTAATATTAATTTATTAACTATCAAATAATTAAGTCTCATTTTAAGCTTTCCGCGTAAGCGCAACAAACAGCCATTTTCATTTTTGGCACGCACTTTGTTTTATACTAATCGTAATCAGATTGAAAGTTGAAAATTCAATCGTAAAATGCAGAATTATGAAACGTATAGTACTTCTTTTAGCAGCGTGTTTCACATTTGGAATTGCTGCGCAGGCTGCAGAAAATCATCCGCCACGTAAAGTAGACCGTAGCCGGATTGATTTAAACCGAAACCTTATGCAACCCGTTGTATTTATTGAGAACGGTATTGAGTTTCTGGTTTACCCTGATGGAGCGCTTGATTTTAACGTCACGCCTTCTTCGGTACGCTTAAACGGGCAGTACGTACGTGAGATTTATAACCCGGGACGTTATGATGTGTACCGCACGGGTAACAATTACCGAAGAGGCTATGTGCAGTATAACCGAATGGGATTGCCTGTACAAATAGGTCGCTTGAGCCTTGATTACTTAAGAGATGGACGAGTTGCCCGTATCGGCAATATCCCCATCAATTATAAAAAAGGACGCTTAGACCGTATCGGAAACTTAAAGATGCATTACGACCGTAGTGGTCGCATCTATAAGCAAACCGGTTTTATTGATAAATACAAAAGAGCAGACGATTGCGATATGGGCAGCATCAAAATCATTGGTGACCGCAGTCGCAGATCGTAAGAAATAATCCGGAAACGGATATAATGTTGATTTTTTGGTTGGTTAGTTGAAAATCCCTGGCAGATTCGTTTGTCGGGGATTTTTTATGCCGGCCTCCTGAGCATTATTTCTTAATTTTGCCGCTATGCACATTCAAGACACCATTGCCGCATTAGCAACCGCTCCGGGCGCAGGAGCCATCGCAGTTATACGCGTTTCAGGAACAGATGCGATTCCTGTAGTTTCTTCGGTTTTTAGAGCTAAAAGCGGAAAGGTTCTGGCCGATCAGGAGAGTCATACCCTGCATCTGGGAAATATTGTTGATGGAAGCCGAATCATAGACGAGGCTCTGGTTTCTTTATTTAAAGGAAAACGCTCGTACACCGGGGAACCTACGGTTGAAATCTCCTGTCACGGAAGCTCTTATATTCAGCAGGAAATTTTGCAATTGCTGTTTAGAAAAGGGTGCCGAGCTGCCAAAGCCGGAGAGTTTACCCTGCGCGCGTTTATTAACGGCAAAATGGATTTGAGTCAGGCAGAAGCCGTTGCAGACCTGATAGCCAGTGATAATGCCGGGGCACACCAGATCGCGATGCAGCAAATGCGAGGTGGATTTTCTAACGAAATCGCTCAGTTGCGGCAGGAGTTGCTCAACTTTGCTTCGCTAATCGAACTTGAGCTCGATTTTGCAGAAGAAGATGTGGAGTTTGCCAACCGGGAGGAATTTCAGAATTTAATCTCCAAAATCACACGGGTTTTAAAACGCCTGATCGACTCGTTTGCTACCGGAAACGTGATCAAAAATGGGATTCCCGTTGCTATTGTGGGCGAACCCAACGTAGGGAAATCTACCCTACTCAATGCCCTGCTCAATGAGGAGCGTGCCATCGTGAGTGACATCGCCGGCACTACCCGCGATACCATTGAAGACGAACTTTCAATCGGTGGAATCGGATTCCGCTTTATAGATACCGCCGGTATCCGGGAGACTACAGATGTGATTGAAGGCCTCGGAATTAAAAAAACCTTTGAAAAAATCAGTCAGGCGCAAGTGGTGCTTTATCTTATAAACGCTGAATCCCCCTCAGCCTTCGGCAGCTCCCCCAAAGGTGGAGCATTTCCCCTGCTGCGTCTGGAAATTGAAAAAATCAAAAACCGTTTCCCGGATAAGCCTCTGGTTCTCGTCGCTAATAAAATGGATCACCTCAACGCGGAAGAACAGCAGACCATCCATAATCAACTTTCTGAACTCATACCGGAAGATTCAAAATCGACCGTTTTACTCATTTCGGCCAAAACCGGTACGGGTGTTGACGAACTCAAAGAGCAGCTCCTGCAATTTGTAAATACAGGCGCTTTGCGTAACAACGAAACCCTGGTGACGAATTCGCGTCACTATGATGCGCTTCTAAAAGCTTTAGAAGAAATCGAAAAAGTACAAATGGGAATCGACGCCGGACTAAGCGGTGATCTACTCGCTATCGATATTCGCGAGGCTTTGTATCACTTTGGCGAGATCACCGGGCAGGTGACCAACGACGAGCTGCTGGGTAATATTTTTGCGAATTTTTGTATCGGGAAGTAACATTTCTAGCCTTTTCAAGTCTAACTAAAAGACATTTTTAAGAGCTACAGCAGCAAATTATCCTGATGAAAAAAAATTATTTCGCACTAATTCTGGCAACCTTCTTTTCCTGTACAAACCATAAAGAGGCTTCCGATAAAAAAGTAGATACCCCTGTTGTTGAACGCGAAATACTTACTCCTGAATTTCAAACGATTTTGGATTCAGCAGGTGTTGAGGGCTCTATTCTAATCTATGATTTGAAGAATGACACCTACTATTCGAATGACTTTCAATGGGCCACGAAAGGAAGATTACCCGCTTCTACATTTAAGATTACCAATTCGATCATTGCGCTGGAAACCGGAGTTGTTGAAAACGACAGCACCCTATTTAAGTGGAATGGAGAAAAAAGAAGCTTAAAAGTTTGGGAGCAGGATTTAATACTCAAAGATGCTTTTCATTTTTCCTGTGTACCCTGTTATCAGGAAGTTGCTCGAAATATTGGTGCCCAACGTATGTCTGCATATTTAGACAAACTTGAATACGGAGCGATGGATGTGGATTCTACAAACATTGACATGTTCTGGCTCGAGGGTGGCTCCAAAATAAGTCAATTTCAACAAATAGATTTTTTAAAGAGATTCTACAAGTCGCAACTACCCATTTCTGAGCGTACGGAAAAGATCATGAAACGAATGATGATTCTGGAAGAAAATGAAAACTATACACTACGCGGAAAAACAGGTTGGTCTATACGAAACGGGAATAACAACGGTTGGTTTGTGGGATATCTCGAAAACGGAAGCGACACCTATTTTTTTGCTACGAATATTAATCCCAATGCTGATTTTAATATGGATTTGTTCCCGATGATTCGAAAAGAGGTGACCCTGGAAGCTCTACGAAACTTGAATCTGATGGGCTAAAATTCAAAATGTCTGTTGCTAAACTGTGTGCAGCTTTTCAATTTTTACTTTATAAATGTTGTGGCTAATTTGAGCACGTAAAGAAAATTATACAATGGCAAAAAACAAAAAACTCCAAATTTTTAGAATTCTGTTGCTTTTAGGCACAGCAATCTCTTTATACTTTGTTCCGTGGCCTATAGTTATTGCCTGGATTAAACCCCTTCCCGATACCGTACAGCAGCAGGTTGATCTGGCAGCAGATTATGGATTTGATGGTATTGTTGTTTGTGTAAACAGGACGGGAAACCAATCGGAATTTTATACTTCGGGGTATAAGAACAAAGAAAACAAAATACCCGCCGATCCCAATGCCCTATTTAAAATTGCCAGTGTAAGCAAGTTGTATAATGCTGTTGCTGTTGCTAAACTAGTGCGCGATGGTAAATTAGATCTAGATCAAACGCTTGCCCATTACTTACCCGAATTGAAGGACAAAATAGCCTATGCTGATCAAATCACCCTGAGCCAGATGGTAATGCACAGGAGTGGTATCCCCAACTTTACGGATACCTACATGTATTGGGCAAACCCCAAAGAAACACCAGAAGAGCAACTTGCACTGGTTTTAGATCAACCCGCAAACTTCAAACCCGGTGAAGATTATGAGTATTCTAATACCAATTATCTATTGCTTGGCCGAATTATGAATCGGGTTTTGGGCTATGAGAAATTTCAATACATCAAGGAAGAAATTTTAAATCCCCTTGAGCTCAAACATACTTTTGGCTCCATCAAAGATGTAAATAGTGAAGATGTGATGAGCGGATACTACGTGGGCTATGACGCCGACTTAAAAACAGACAATGTAGGCTCAATACTGGCAACAGCAGAAGATTTGAGCAAATTTATAAGAGCTCTGAACGATGGTTCCGTTTTTAGAGATCAAAAGGAACAGGAACTATATGCTTCCATTTATAAATTTGAGCATACGGGCTTAATACCCGGTTACCAAACCATTGCCAGGTATCACAGGGATATCGATGTTGTAGTAATCCAATTTACAAACACTGTGAATTTTGAAGGATACAACTGGAATATGTCTGAATTGATGTATAGTCGTATTGTCAAGTTGCTTAAATAAACCAGTGACAGCCAGATGATAGATTGTGATATTAAGAATTTCTGAGAATTTACATTTAGCGTTCATTCATATCCTTGCATAGGTTCTTTTCCGTATGCTTAAATAAGTGTATATTACACATTAATATAATGTATCACCCATTTTAAGATGTTCGTCGCCTTAGATTTGATCTGAAACCGAATATAAACGCGGCCTTACAAAATTGAGAATCCTATGAAACCTAAAAACATTTACATAGCACTTACTTTTCTAATGACACTTTTGGTGTTTGAATCTGCCCATGCGCAGAAAAGCATTCCTCAGCGTCCCATTATCCAGACCAGTTATACAGCAGACCCCGCTCCCATGGTTTATAAGGACACCGTATTTTTATACACCAGTCACGATGAAGATGATGCCATGGGATTTAAAATGAAAGACTGGTTGCTGTATTCATCAACCGATATGGTAAACTGGACCGATCACGGCGCAGTGGCTTCTTTGGATGATTTTGACTGGGTGCCCTATGATAATGGTGCCTGGGCGGTACAATGTATTGAACGCAACGGGAAGTTTTACCTGTATTGCCCTATGCCAGGCGGAGTGGGTATCGGAGTTTTGGTAGCCGACAGCCCCTACGGACCTTTTAAAGATCCTTTGGGTAAGCCGCTCGTTAAAAACAGCAATCACGATATAGACCCTACCATTCTTATTGACGATGACGGACAGGCGTATATGTATTGGGGAAATCCCAAAGTCTATTATGTAAAACTCAATGAGGATATGATTTCCTATTCGGGAGAGATCAATGTAGAACCCACAACTCCACAGAATTATCAGGAAGGCCCCTGGGTTTGGAAGCGAAATGACAAGTACTATATGTCTTATGCGTCTACCTGCTGCCCGGAAGGTATAGGCTATGCAATGAGTGACTCCCCTACCGGACCCTGGGAATATAAAGGTATGATTGTAGAATCTTCGGAAAAAACGCGTGGTAATCATCCCGGGATTATTGAATTTAAAGGGAAATCCTATGTTTTCGGCCACAGTTATGACCTCCTTAAACAACGAACACCCAAGTTCTATGAACGCCGTTCCGTTGATTTGGATGTTATGAAGTATAATTCAGATGGTACTATAAAAAGCCTCGACTATTTTTCTGTAGCAGGACCTGAGCAGGTAGGAACCCTTAATCCCTTTCAACGGGTTGAAGCCGAAACAATGGCCTGGAGCGAAGGTGTAAAAACCCGCTTTGAAACGGAATGGGAAGGTGATTTTGATTGGGACAGAGGTAAAAAAATCGCTGATCGCTGGTTTCTAAGTGATATTCATAACGGCGATTATATACAGGTTAAAGGTGTTGATTTAGCGGATGGCGTAAAATCTGTTGAAGTTAGTGTTTCCCCTATTAATGGAGGCACGATTGAAATACTTGCAGATTCTAAAGAGGGCACCCTACTTGCTAGTGTGGAAATAAACGACGGCAGACAAGAAGGCTTATGGAAAACCATAACCGCACCGGTAAGCACTCCGCTCACCGGAATACACGATTTATATTTTGTTTTTAAGGGCGAAAAAGATTTATTCTATTTTGACTGGTGGAAATTGAACTAATGTTTTCCAAAACGAATTTTTTACCTGCCTGATGCTGATTTCTGGAAGTGTTTTCAAGTTAGAATTTATAGTTCATGCCCACTCTTATACCTTAAATCCTTCTCAAAAGTTTTAGGAAAATTAAGCTTTAAAGAATCAAATCAACTTATAAAGTGTCGTAACCAGACTTCCTTTGCTCTCGGGAGCGGAAAGCTTGAGGAGTTGCTTGCTCTCTTGTACTTTAAGGTTGAAAGGAGGTGCCAGCAAATCAACTCCACTCTGCTTTTTAAGGCGGATGCCCTGCCCTGAAATGATATCTTTATTAGGTTCAAAATCACAATCTGGAAGATGCTCGGTAAGGATTACATAGGTATAGTCGTACAACTTACCCACAATGGCCTGAATCTCGGCGTTAGAAAGATGCTGCAACACCTGCCTTAAGAGCGCGCAATCTCCTTTAGGTAATGGGTCTTTGGCTATATCTAAGACCCCAAAGCTTAATTGCTCACTTTGGAAGCGCTTTTTATTACGGGCTATTAAATCGGGAACAATATCTATTGCCTTATAGCTAGAAGTATAGCTGACCAACCGGCTCCCTATGTTGAAATCCCCGCAACCCAGATCACATACAGTCGGGGGTGTTTTAAAGCTTTTGAAAAAAGTGCATACCACTTCTACATAGGCCTGTACCGTATTGGGGTCATGAGATCCGACTCCAGAATAAAATGCGGTTTGCCCTCCACCCCACAGATTCTTTTCATAGACCTGCATCATCGCTGCTTTGGTAGGCCAGGGAATTTTGGAGCGTTTCTTCATAGCTGCAAGATACCATTCCTCAAGAAATCGAAATTCTGTGATCGGATAATTCAGAATTCATCAAAATGGGTTTAAGCCAACCAGATACTAATCAAGAAAAAGTTTTGATTTACCTGTTAGGTTTTGTGGATAAGTAAAGGCAAACTGGCTTTAAAGGAGAGAATTTAACCGGGAAAAAGAAAAAATGCTTACTATACCCAAGAAGAAACTCTAGTTGAAATTCTCAAAATATTGCCGGATTTCTACTTTCCACAGATATTTCCCGAATTTTGAAATTCCGGCAGGAATTTCTGAAGCATTTTTCTATAGGCCGGGAACATCAAAGAGTATTCAGAAGACGATACGCTTCAGCTCGACTATTTAAATATAAAACACCGGTACATGTTAGCAAATTAAAAACCTTAAGCTAATTTAAAGCACCCTCCCCCCTGATGTGATTTTTAAAAGGAAGCTTTCTGCAAGGCATTTTTATCCATAGACATTTGATTTGTGTATAGCTATTTTTAAAACAAAAAGCCAAACAGATTTACTGTTTGGCTTTGTTTTATTGTATCGAAATCGTATTCTATTTATTTTCTGTAAGCGCTACATTCTGAATAGTACCTTCACTGGAAGAATCTGAAGTTCGTTCGGCTACCTGATAAGAAACCTGAAATTTTTTTCCTTCAAAATTTCCATTAATTAAGTCAACTGGCAATTTTTTACTACATTCTAAAACCACTGCTTGAAAATCGGCATCAGTAAAGAAATAATATTCTCCTTCGTATCCATCATAAGTAAGTTCCTGATTGACTAGAGTCGCGTTATATGTTTCAAGCGTTTCGGAAGTTTTCGTATCTTCTGTATCACTGCTAACTGGTGAAAAAGAAATGGTAATGAGGCTTATAATGCTTATTAAGAGTTTCATAATCTTGTAATTTATACTACTAAGATAAGCAGCATATCCCCCATTCTAAAGACTCTTAATTATACTTTAGCATCAAGTGCTAAAGCATTCCCAACATATAGGCCAAATACTTTAGGACTTCTAATATCATTAACAAAATAAATTTAGTAGTAAATAAACCTGAGGTCTCCCCATAGCTATCGGAAAGGAGTACTAACTCGTTGCTAAAACCGCGGAAGTTACCTTTCGACGGAAAAAATCGTGATTTGAACAAATAATTCGATTCCCCTAAAAAAAAGGGGGTTTTCTTAACTTAAAAGACTCCGACTTTCTTGTAATTTAGAAGAAATTGTTTTGTACTTCCCCTTTTGTTTTTCCTCTATAAAACATGAATGAGACTCCTAAAATTGCAGTATTAGACTATTAACCATTCCATATATTCATCAAATCAACAGGTAATGAAAAAATTTTACTTTACTCTCGGAATGCTTTTCTGCGGGACTTTCATATTATCTGCACAAACGAATACCAGTGTGCTCACACAAAATGGAGATGCTAATTCGGCTTATTCTATACAAAGTGGAAGTCAAAATATTCTGGACGTCAGGCAGGATGGGGCTACTAACTTTACAGATTCAAGACAAACCGGCAGGGCTAACGATGCCGATATTGATCAGGTAGGCTCCAATCAGGATTCGTACATCAAACAAATTGGCAGAAGTAACGAGTATCGCACCTCTCAGGTTGAAAATGGAAATGATAACCTCTCTATGGTGCGCCAGGAAGGTGTTGAAAACTATGGCGGCCGTGGAAACGACTGGGGCACCTACCAGGCAGGGTCCCGCAATTTTTCGGAAACCTATTCGATAGGAGATGCCAATGGCGCCGCAACCATCCAAAGAGGAACCGATAATAAAGCTTCGATTTTACAAAGAGGTGATCGAAATATTTCTACCTATTTGACGAGTTGGAACTGGGGTATTCAGCAAATTGGTAACCGCAACGCAGCAGATATCGACCAGATTGATGATGATAATACCGCTTCTATCGAACAATGGGGCGATGACAATGCCTTTCGCATCACTCAGGAGGGCTTTGTAAATACTGCCTCCTCCTATCAATATGGCAATCGCAACATGGCCGGGGGTTCTGCTTTAAACTGGGGAATTTTACAGGTAGGAAACAACAACCGGGCTACCTCCAGTTCTGTGGGCGACGATAACAATTCGGGTACCTATCAGGGAGGGGATGACAATACCTCAACTATCGTACAAACCGGGGATGGCAATATTGCTAACGGCCTCTCCCGGGGTGGTTTTGGTACCGATCAACGAGGTTATTACAACAACTCTGATTTAGTTCAAATTGGAAACTCCAACAGCGCTTCTACAGATCAGCAAGGTAACAGAAACCAGGCCGATGCCTATCAGCAGGGAGCGGGCAATAGAAGTTCGGTTATTCAGGAACGTTTAACCAACGATTCTGATGTTGACCAGTTGGGTAATTTAAACGGCTCTGCTGTGTATCAATTTGGAACCTCAAACCGCAGTATTGTTTTTCAGAATGGAACCGAAAATACCAGTGATGTCGCCCAGACCGGACTTACGCATTTGAGCACAGTTACTCAAATGGGCAGCCTGAATGCTTCGGTAGTTAGTCAACAAAATTAAAATCCGCTGACGTCAGGAAATTTAGGAAAGAGTGCTTTTTGAGCACTCTTTTTTTTGTACCATCTTTTTTATTCGTCTTCGTATCTCGTACCTTTGTTTTACTGATACTACAACGTTATAATTAAACTAAAATTCATGAAATACCCGCATTTACTTTATCTGATTTGTTCCGTATTTGTTTTACCGCTACAGGCACAAAAAATCAGTTCACCTGATACTAACTTCCAACTTAATTTCACCCTTGATCAGGGCAAACCCACCTATTCCCTTTCATATAAAGGCAAAATGCTGGTAAAACCAAGTCATTTAGGTTTTGAATTGGCAGATGCTGAAGATCTTACCGACGGCTTTACGCTTGCAGGTGAAGAAACGGATTCAGTTGACGAAACCTGGAAGCCGGTTTGGGGCGAAAGCAGCAGCATTCGCAACCACTATAATGAATTACTGGTGATGCTAAAACAGGAGTCCACAGATCGCATGATGAACATCCGCTTCAGGTTGTTTGACGACGGACTCGGATTCAGATACGAATTTCCAGAGCAGGATAACCTAATTTATTTTGTCATTAAAGACGAAAAAACTCAGTTTGCCATGAACGGCGATCACACGGCTTGGTGGATTCCCGGAGATTTTGATACGCAGGAGTACAACTACACCAAAACTAAAATTTCGGAGATTAAAAATTCAGTACAGGGAGCTTTAGAACGAAACGGGGCCAACGCTTCAATGACGCCCATTTCCGATTCTACAGTACAAACGGCGCTGATGCTCAAAACTGACGATGGTATGTACCTCAACCTGCACGAGGCCGCTTTAGTGGAATATTCGGCTATGCACCTCGATTTTGACACCGATGCCATGACATTTGAAGCCCATTTAACACCTGATGCCGTTGGGAATATGGCCTATATGCAGGCTCCGCGAAACACACCCTGGCGTACCATTATTGCCGGTGAAGAGGCAGGCGATATCCTCTTATCAAATATGACCCTCAATCTCAATGAGCCTACCGAATTTGAAGACACCAGCTGGATCAAACCGGTAAAATATATTGGCGTCTGGTGGGAAATGATTACCGGTAAAAGCAGTTGGGCCTACGGAGATGTACCCAGTGTACAACTGGGTGTAACCGATTTTGAAAATCTAAAACCTACCGGAAGACACGCAGCCAATACGGCTCACGTAAAAGAATACATTGATTTTGCTGCTAAACACGGTTTTGACCAGGTACTGGTTGAAGGCTGGAATGTAGGTTGGGAAGATTGGTTTGGAAAATCTAAAGACTACGTATTTGACTTTGTGACTCCTTATCCGGACTTTGATGTTATAGAATTACGCGACTACGCAAAAAGCAAAGGCGTAAAACTGATGATGCACCACGAGACTTCAGGGGCGATACGCAACTACGAGCGTCATATGGATACGGCCTATCAGTTTATGCAACAGAACAATTACAATGCGGTTAAAAGCGGTTATGTAGGCGATATTATTCCAAGAGGAGAATACCACTACGGGCAATGGGCAAACAATCATTATTTGTATGCGGTAGACAAGGCCAAAGATTATAAAGTAATGGTAAATGCGCATGAGGCGGTTCGTCCTACCGGTCTGCGACGTACCTATCCCAACCTCATAGGTAACGAGTCTGCTCGCGGTACCGAGTATCAGGCTTTTGGCGGAAACAATCCTGATCATACCACCATCCTTCCGTTTACGCGTTTGATAGGTGGCCCAATGGACTATACTCCGGGAATTTTTGAGATGGACGTAAGCAAATACAATCCGGACAACAACTCGCATGTAAATGCCACCATCGCCAATCAACTCGCTTTGTATGTCACAATGTACAGTCCGTTGCAAATGGCAGCTGATTTACCGGAGACCTATGAGAAATTTATGGATGCCTTTCAGTTTATTAAAGATGTGGCGATTGATTGGGATGAGACGCTGGTTCTTGAGGCTGAGCCGGGAGATTTTATAACCTATGCCCGAAAAGCAAAAAATTCGGAGAACTGGTTTGTTGGACGTACCAACGATGAAGAAAAACGTACCTCAACCATTTCGTTTGATTTTCTTTCGCCTAAAACCCAATACATTGCCACGGTTTATGCCGATGCACCCAATGCGGATTATAAAACCAATCCACAGGCATATACAATTACTAAATATGTAGTAACGTCAAAATCGAAACTGAAACAGGTTTGTGCTCCGGGTGGCGGTTATGCCATCAGCATTATGCCGGTAGCGGACAAATCGGAAATCAAAGGCTTGAAAAAGTTGTAAACAACACAGTTAATTAGCAGAGCAGCTCAAAGTACGTTTTGGGCTGCTTTTTTTTGCGCTAAAGCGAAAAGTACAACAGACGCCTCAACTACATTTTTTTACAGGTGCTTTCAGTTTGACATCCTTCTGGTTTTATCTGGATTGAACCAGAGTAGATTTGAAAAAGATTTACACTAAAAAAATACACGTAATTATATTAAAATCAATTAATTAAATACTTTCAGAAAACTAGAAAAAAACTCAAAATAATTTTTAGTGTTTTGTTGCACGACTTCGTATTTAAATTATATTCGCACGCATTTTTAACGCAAAATAACCTTATACTATGAAACGCATTTTTTTAGCTGTTTTTGCTTTGAGTTTAATGATCACTGTTTCTTCTTGCAGAGAGTCTGCTGAAGAGAAAACAGAGGAAGTAATGGAGGAAACTTCTATGGAAGCTGCTCCGGTTGAAGCTCCTGTTGAAGTAGAAGTAGAAGAAGTTGAGGAAGTTGTAGTAGACACTACTGCTGCTCCTGAAGTTCAATAATTCAGATACCAAGACAAAATAAGCCCCAAGCTTAGAATCAAAACCCTGCCGCGTGCAGGGTTTTGTGTTTATTGGCACCGCCAAAGGAGTTCAATACCGCGATACTTGCCGTGAATTTGAACATTTTTTCTTAAGAATACTTCGTAGGCTTGCCCCGGGGTAGTTTACTTAAAGTCCGTATTTAACCGCCACGGCATCCGCGCAATTGATGCCGTCTATAGCGGCAGACATAATTCCACCTGCATAACCGGCACCTTCCCCGCAGGGATACAAACCTTTGATTTCGATATGCTCCAGAGTCTTTTCATCCCGGGGAATAGCAACTGGTGAAGAGGTACGACTCTCCGGCGCGTGCAACACAGCATCATTCGATAAATAGCCCGGCATTTTTTTACCAAAGGCGATAAAGGCTTTCTTTAATCGGTTTGCTATTAAATCAGGAAGCACTTTGTTTAGATCGGCACTTACAATTCCGGGTTGATAGGAAGTCTTCGGGAAATCTTTCGACTTAGTGCCCTTTACAAAATCAGTCATACGCTGTGCAGGTACCTGCTGGGTTTTTCCGCCGGCAATCCAGCAGGCGTGTTCAACCGATTTCTGAAAATTGAGACTTACAAAAGGATCCTCAGGCGTGTAACCCGGTAAATCTTTGGGCTCCACACTCACCACAATCCCAGAATTCGCATAGGGATTATTACGTTTACTGGGACTCCAACCATTGGTCACCACCTCATTTTGATCGGTCGCGCAAGGAGCGATAATTCCACCCGGACACATACAAAAGGAGTACACCCCCATCCCGTCAACCTGCTCTACCAAACTATACGAAGCCGGTGGCAGATAGGGGTTGTCGGTCTCCCCGTGGTATTGAATGTAGTTGATCACTTCCTGACGATGCTCTGTCCGCACCCCAAGTGCAAAAGGTTTGGCTTCTATCTTTACTCCTTTTTCGTGCAGCAAATAAAAAATATCTCGTGCCGAATGCCCGGTCGCAAGAATAACCTCTCTAAAGTCGTATTTGATCTTGTAGTTAATTACGAGTCCGCTGATTTGCTGGTCTTCAATCAGCAAATCGGTAAGTTTTGAATTGAAATGCACCTCACCCCCAGCCTCAATAATGGCCTCCCGCATAGCTGTGATAAGTTTAGGCAATTTGTTTGTTCCTATATGCGGATGCGCATCTACCAGAATATCTTCATCAGCCCCAAAATGCACCAGCCACTCCATTGCTTTTAGCACATTGCCGCGCTTTTTAGAACGGGTATATAATTTTCCGTCAGAATAGGTACCCGCGCCCCCTTCACCAAAACAGTAATTCGACTCCGGATTGACCAGTTGCTCTTTATTGATTTTTGCCAGATCGCGCCTGCGTTCCCTAACGTCTTTTCCGCGTTCAAAAATCACGGGTTTTAGTCCGGCTTCAATGGCGCGGAGCGCTGCATACAACCCGGCAGGACCGGCACCTATAATGGCAATAGCGGGTGCGGGTCGTACATCTCTAGCTATAAACCGACTGAGTTGTGCTTTAGACTCCCCCTTTTTCCAGATTTCTACCTGCAACTGCAGCTTTACCGGCCGTTTACGAGCGTCAATAGAGCGCTTGCGGATGCGCCAGTCTGCCACCTGCGAAAAAGGAATATTAGCCTTTTTTAAGGCTTGTTTGATGATATACTCGTTATTTTCAAGCAACTCGGGCCTGATCGTGATGGCGACTAATGTACTCATACCGCAAATATAGGCTGTTGAAATCTTTAAAATACTACTAAATGATGCTTATAGAATCGTTAAAGCAGATTGGAGTGAAGACAGAATTAAGCATTTTCGTTAAAACAACCTAACCTTAACGTATATGCGTATCCTTTGTCTTAGCCTTCTGCTTTTAACTTCAAACCTTTTTGCTCAACAAACCGAATCTCCATACGAATTAAGCTGGGGTAAAGATGCGACTTGGCTGGGTCTGGGTTTGGCCGGTACGACTGCGGGTTTTTTGATTATTCAGAATAAAGATCGAATCGATGAAGAAACCATCATGAATCTGGATGAAGACAACATTCCGTTTTTTGACCGCTGGAATGCCGGTAATTACAATGAAGACCTCAGCAAAATAAGCGATATCCCTTTTTATACCTCGTTTGCGATCCCAATCGCTATGCTCTTTACCAACGATCAAAGCAATCATACCGGGCAAATCAGTGTGATGTATCTAGAATCTCTATCTACCACAGCAGCCTTGTTTACACTCTCGGCCGGACTTACCGATCGTTTGCGTCCTCGTACTTATAATGAAAGCCTTCCAATTGATCAACGTACCGAATCTACCAATACCCGTAGTTTTTATTCGGGTCACGTAGCCGCTTCGGCCACCGCCACCTTTTTTGCAGCGAAGGTATGGACTGATTTTAATCCCGATATGAAAAACAAATGGCTGGTCTGGACGGGTGCTGCCCTTATCCCTGCAACTATAGGAACACTGCGGATGGAAGCCGGAAATCACTTTTTTAGCGACGTTATATTGGGTTATGCTTTGGGAGCCGCCAGTGGTATTTTAGTGCCTGAACTGCATAAGAAAAAGTATGAGAACCTTTCGTTTAGTCCCATAATGGGGAATGATTTTCAGGGAGTTTATTTGAGTTATAAGTTTTAAACTAAAAAAATAAGTATTAAAAAAGGCTTCAGTGATCTACTGAAGCCTTTTTTAATACTTATAATTGAAATTTACTCGTAACTAAATGTCGCCTTTTTTAAGTCCATAGAATTGGTGCCAATCATCACCTCAAAATCTCCGGGTTCGGTTTCCCAGATGTTATTTGCACTGTAAAATTCCAGTGTTTTTGAGGTAATTTCAAAAGTCACCGTTTTGCTTTCGCCGGGTGCCAATTCAATTTGTTTAAAATCACGTAGCTCTTTAATAGGTCGCGTTTTGCTGGCGAAAAGATCGCGTATATACAACTGTACCGTTTCCTTTCCTGCAACATCGCCGGTATTGGTTACACTTACCGAAGCGGTCAGCGTTCCATCAGCATTCAACGTTTCTGCACCCAAGCTGATGTCGCTATACTCAAAAGTGGTGTAACTCAATCCAAAACCAAAAGGAAACAAGGCCTCAATCGAAGAATCTTCATATCCTGAATAAAAAATCAAATCACTGCTGGGACGACCGGTATTTTTACGGTTGTAATATAAGGGCTCCTGCCCCACATTGCGTGGAAACGATACCGGTAGTTTTCCCGATGGATTGTAATCGCCAAATAATACATCGGCAATCGCATTACCCGCACGCGAACCTAAAAACCAGGTTTCTAAAATGGCAGGTACCTGCTCGTTGGGTTTGCTTAGGTCAAGCGGTCTACCGTTCATCAATACCAAAACAATATTCTTATTTACGGCCTGCACGGCATCCAACAGTTGTTGCTGTACTCCGGGCAGTGTAATATCGGTATAACTGCGTGCTTCTCCCGTTTGGTATGAATCTTCACCCAATACCATCACTACAACCTCTGACTTTTCTGCCGCAGATACCGCTTCAGCAAAGCCCGTAGTATCGGTCTCATTGATTTTTAAAGGCTGAATGAAGGCGCGTTCGCCTACAGCTAAATCAGCACCTTTGGCGTAATTGATTTCAACCGCATCTCCCAGTTTATTCTGAATACCTTCTAAAACCGAAACGGCTGAATTGGGCACAGCCTGCGCTCTCCAGTTTCCTAAAGGCGAATCTTTATCGGCTGCTAGCGGACCAATAACGGCAATGCTTTTTACAGAAGTTTTCAGTGGAAGGGTTCTGTTTTCATTCTTCAACAACACAATAGATTTACGTGCAATGTCTTCAGAAGCTTCGAGGTGAGCTTCGGTATACAGGTTTTCCTTTTCGCGTGTTTCATCCGAATATTTATACGGATCTTCAAAGAGTCCGAGGTCAAATTTCACCCTTAGGATTCGGCGTACGGCATCATCCAAAAGCGCTTCGTCAATGCTTCCGTTTTCAACTAAAGGAACCAAAGATTCTTCGTAAACCAAACCTTCCATATCCATATCACTTCCGCCTTTAACAGCAAGTTCACCGGCCTGCATTTTGTCTTTTGCATAGCCGTGATTGATCATTTCTACGATAGATCCCCAGTCTGAAACTACAAAGCCCTTGTAATCCCAATCTCCTTTAAGCACTTCGCGCTGCAAATACACACTGGCTGTCGCGGGAGTACCATCAATTTCGTTAAAACTATTCATAAAAGTGGCCACACCGGCTTCGGCAGCAGCTTTAAATGGCATTAGGATCGAGTTTTGTAATTCTGATATCCCAACGTTTACCGTGTTGTAATCCCTTCCGCCTTCACCATAACCGTAACCGGCAAAGTGCTTGGCACAGGCTGCAATACTGAATACATCAGCCAGATCATCGGTTTGAAAACCCTTAATACGCGCAACACCAATGACGCTGTTTAAGTAGGGATCTTCACCGCCGCCTTCCATAATACGTCCCCAGCGTGCATCTCGGGATACATCTACCATAGGAGCAAAAGTCCAGTGCACCCCGGAGGCTGCAGTCTCAACAGCTGCGATGCGGGCTCCGTTTTCAATCGCTTCCAGGTCCCAACTTGCGCTTTCGCCAAGTGGCACGGGAAACATGGTTTTGTAGCCGTGAATCACATCGTATCCAAAAATCAAGGGAATTTTTAGTCGGGAATACTTCATCACATTTTCCTGAGCTTCGCGGGTGCCGGCGGCAGTCAATACATTAAGCATAGATCCCACCTCGCCGTCGCGCAGCTTTTGCAATTTGGTGTTCCCATCAATCTCTGAGGGAGCCCCGGTCAAATCAAAACTCCCGTTGTATTGAACCATCTGACCCATTTTTTCCTTAAGAGTCATCAGGTTGATGATTGAATCAATTTTCTGCTCGGTTACCGGGTTTAGTTTATTTACCCCCTCTTGTGCTGTAGAAAACTGTGCAGCAAAAGCCAAAACCATAAGGGATAGCAGCGCTTTTGTTGTATTCATAGTATTAAAATTTAGGTTTTGAAGGAGCTGACCTGTAATCGCATCAGCTCCTGAATAAGTATTTGCTTTTAAATGAATTTTCTATTGAGCGGCAGTAACCGATACATTATCGAAATATACCACGCCATTACAAGAGTCTGCGCCTCCGCAAACTACCTCAATAAGCAGCGATACTCCACCGGTCACATCTGCGGCTGTTGTAAACTGAAAAGTGTTTGTATTCCAGCTTCCGGGAGCCACGTTAATACTACCCAAATTATGCAATACGGCAGCCTTGCCTTCGGTAGCACTTTCTGAAAAAGCCAACACGTTTACTACAGCACCATCAACCAGCGCTTCTACTTTTGAGTCTAAAGAAACCGAAAGCTGCTGATTGCCCTGAATACTTCCTACTCCAAAACGCTCCTGCTTGATACCCGGATTATTTTGTTTTCCACTCTGTACTCGGGCTGATTGGGTACCGCCCTCTGTATTGTTCTCTGCAGTAGAAACACCTGAAGAGCCGCCATTACTGGTGTCTACATCAAAAAATAGCCAGGCAGTTTCTCCATCTTCAAAATCGCCATTGGTGATGAAGTTTTCGGAAGTGCCACCGCCTCCGCCACTTCCTCCGCCTCCGGTTCCTGCGTCTGCAGTAAGGGAAACATTGTCAATATTTACAACACCTACGGCCGCACCATTATCAAAAAGTACACGCGCATTAGCGGCACCAAAATTGGCTGCTGTAAGTGTAAGGGTAAAGGTTTTCCGCTCAGTGGTAAGATTTACGGTTTCCGTTGTATTTGAAAAATCGCCGTCACTCAATCCTATACCAGCGATAGTTGTTCGTTCACGATCAGACCAGGCATCAAACGTAAGCGTATAGGTAGTTCCCTGAACAATTTCGAGCTTTTGGCTCAGGTTTACCGCAAATGCATCACCCGCGGTCATAACATTCACTGAATAAAAGGTATTTCCATTTTCGGTTGTAGTGGGTGCAGGATCAGTTCCTACTCCAACCGTCCAGGGACTGGCTCCGTCTTCAAAATCACCGTTAACAAGTAATCCGGAATCGAAATCGCTTCCACCTCCACCACCAGAACCGGCAGTTTCCAAACGCAGATCATCCAGATAATACGTGCCATCTGTAGTTATATCCTCATCAGCCTGATTGTTATCAGGTTTGATTACTAATTGGTTATATGCTGTAGGTGCACCCGGTAAGTTCGTAAAGGTAAACTCAACTTCGGTCCAGGTATTTGCTTCCGGAATCGTTACAAACACCGGAGCCGGATTACCGGTTACAGGAACGGTTTGAGGATCAACCGCAAGCTCAAATCTAAAGACCACATTGGCTTTAGTAGAATACACTTTTAGTTTAAAGGTGTTGGTTGTGGTTAAATCAAAATTAGGATTAAAAGTATTTTGAACACCTGCAAAGAAACTTGATCCGGCCGGTTTGTCTACCCGAAGTACATATTCTGAAGTATTAATGCCTGTCTTGCTCGGGTTCTCAGCTAGGCCTGAAGTAATCCCATCTCCAAAATTATTGGAAGCTAAGAATGTTTCACAACCTTCAAAATTTAAAGGAAGTGTGGTTGCTGCAACCGGCGTATCGGTACAACCACCGGTACCAGAACCACCTGTATTGCTGTCGCTTCCGTCACCACCCTCGAAGAGGGAAATATTATCTAAAACCACTACACCGATATCTGCACCCATATCAAAAAGCACCCGGCTGTTTGCACCGCCAAAGTCAGCAGCACTCAGTTGCAAGGTAAAAGTCTGGGGTTCTGTGGTTAGATTGATTGCTGGTGCCGTGTTTGTAAAAGGCTCCTCGTTAAGACCAATACCCGCCAGTATAGTTCTCGCGCGATCTGATGAAGCCGTGAACGTCAAAATATAATTGGTACCCTGAGTGATTTCAACAACCTGACTTAAATTCACATCAAAAGGGTTTCCGGCTGTTTCGACATTTACAAAATTGTACGTGTTATCTCCTTCAGTTACCGCATTGGCACCATTACCAATCCAGGGTTCAATTCCTGCCTCAAAATCACCATTTACCAATAAACCGGAATCAAAAGGCGGTATTGGAGTTTCAATCTGTGCGATATCATCTACATAAAACGTAGCCGCGGTGTTGCCCGGACCGTCTGCGAAAATCGTTATTCTTGAATAGCTCGCCGAAGAATTAAAATCAAACTGAAGGCTCTCCCAACCGCTACCACCGTGGTTTGCAGTAACCTCAACATCTGCACCGGTGCCCTGCTCTAATTTAAGTAAAACCGGAATGGCCGTCTCAGACCAGAAATTCATCGTGATGGTTTTTTCTGTGGTAAGATTAACAGCCATGCCCAAATCAAAGGTGATTCCTTCAAACTGGTTGCCGGCATTAACGATTTCTCCTACCTGAGAAGCGGTATCATTGGAGCCCGAAACATCAGGATTGGCTACAATCTGGAAGGTTGTTCCATTAAAGGTCTCCACATTATAACTTACGTTAGGATCATCAAAAGTCACCGGGAGGTTCATAGGCAACGGAATATTAATCACCAACATATCTGAAAAGGTATCAGAACCACCCGCAGCGTTTTTAGCCGTCAGGGTCACTTCATAGGTACCCGTACCAAAGGCCCGCATAGGGTTGATTTCAGATGATGTACGCCCGTCTCCAAAATCCCAACTGTACATAGAGGCTTCTTCTGAAGTATTCAAAAAGGTAACTGCCCCGGTATCCTCATCAAGGGTATAGGTAAAACCGGCCGTAACTTCGGGTAAATCTGCATCCTCCTCTTCGCAGGATACGAAAGCAACAAGGCTTAACACAACTGCCAGCACACCGGCAAATCTTATATTCTGTATAAATTTTTTCATAATACTTAGTTTAATTATTCGGTATGTTGCTTTGATATACGCGTACGTAATCAACAAGCATGGTTTGAGGAAAAACAGTTTCTGCGTTGGGCGAGCCTACAAAGCTTCCGCCAACGGCGAGGTTGAGGATGATGTAAAAATCGTGGTTAAACACCCACTCGCCAGGAACATCGTCAGGTGTGATCTGATTATAAAGCACATCGTCTACGTAAAAGTTGATATACTCAGGTCCCCATTCAATTCCAAAGATGTGAAACCCTGTATCAAAACGATCATTCTCGAGTTCGTAACGCTTAGAGACCGACTGTCCTGCAGAATATCCCGGGCCGTGAACGGTTCCCAGAACTACGGTAGGTTCCTGACCGCGATATTCCATAATATCAATCTCCCCTATTTGAGGCCAAATCTCTCCCGGGATGTCAGAGCCTAAAAGCCAGAAGGCCGGCCAGATTCCCTGCCCGTAAGGCAGTTCAATGCGTGCTTCATACCGGCCATAGGTCCGTTCAAACTTGCCTTTGGTAAGCAAACGTGCAGAAGTATATCCTGAACCTTCGTAATTTTCTTTGCGAGCGGTAATAAGCAAATAGCCGTTTTGAACGTTGACGTTCTCACTGCGACTGGTGTAGTATTGCAATTCGTTGTTACCCCAACCATTTTCACCTGTGCCGATGTTATAGTTCCAGATTTCAGCATTAGGCGCACCATCAACATCAAAGTTATCTTCGAGAACCAGGTCGGTGAAGGTGACCACGGTTTGCTCTTCACTGGTAGAGCAGGACGCAAGAACCAGCAGTGTACAAAGCAGCGGAAGCTTTGCTGCTAAAACTCTGAGTCCGCGTTTTAATCGTTTCTTATTTTTCATATTCAAAATTTTATTATCTGTAGAAGTATATATTGTCCACAAGCAGTTCGCTTAGGCCTTCGCTGCTTTGAAAGAGGATGAGCCCCAGATTGCTTCGGTTAGAAAGTGCTGTAAAGTCAGTAAAAGGAATGTCTACTGAAATCCACTGTCCGGTCTGTAAACGGTCTGCAGGGAGTTTTATACGGGATACCGTGTCGTCCCCTCCGCCGGTTACGGCATCACTACCGTAATCCTGTAGTTCAATATCGATAAAGCTATTGTCATTAAGGGTAATACTTTCGGGGATATACAGATCAACATGCAAGCCCGTCATTGCTGAAGCATTCACCCGACCAAATTGGATTCCTACGAAATTCAGATCGGTATAACTGATGATGCGGTTACCGTTGATGTTTAAATCATCTCCTCCCAGAGTGGTCTGAAAGGGTTCAAAAAATCCGTTATAGAAATCGACATTCACATTGGTGTACGCATCGCTGTATACCGAAATCACATCGGCAGCCGGACGCGTAGGTACCGGTGCCAGTTCAAAAGCTCCGCCTACATTTAAGGTAAGCGAACCTGCAGCACGTACACCACCTAACAGCGCCGTAATGACCGCAGTGCCTTCATTGAGTGTAGTCACGACACCCTGCTCATTTACTAAGGCAACACCGGGGTTTGAAGTTTCAAACGTAAAATAGCCGGGGGCTGCATTTACGGTTTGGTTTATACCATTAGCCAGATTAAAGGTTTGGGTTAGACCGGTTATAGGAATCGTAATGTCTGTAAAGGTTGATTGCTCAACGTCTTCACCATTAAGAATTGCCGGTCTGGGTTGAGCTACAGTTCCTAATTTTTCGAATTGAATTTCATCAACCCAAAAGGTATAGCCATCACCATCTTCGGGGCCTTCAGAATACCAGAATAATCCGCTTTCTGCAACCAGTTTGGAAGGGTCAGGAATGGGGATGGTGTATTTTACCCAATTGGTACTAATGCGCAGGTTGGTTTTGGTTACCAAAAATTTATTTTCGCCAAAATTGTTACCAAACCCAATCTCATTTATAGTCGCTGCCTTGGTGGCTTTCGCCCAAAAGGTGAGCGCATCATAACCGGAAAGGTCACGCGGACTATCCGTAGGAAAAACAGCACCTGCATAGGCTCCTGCGGGATCTCCAAAATTGGGAACATCTATACGCATTGAGGCTTCGCCGTCGTAGCTTACGTCAGCATCTACCGTAAAGGCATCGAGTTTTGATCCTTCAAACGGGAAGTAATTCAATCCGGCGGTGAAGCCATCCAGAAAAACATCGCCGTTACTGGCATAAGTTGCAAATTCAACATCGTCTGACAAGGGACGTTCACAGGCGGTAAAACCTATTAAAATACCTGCGCATATGAGTTTATATATATTCGTTTTCATCATCTCTCTATTTACCAATGTTGATATGTATGTATGTTCTGATCTCCCATTCGTTTCCGTCAGGGAATCCTACCGGACTGATCGTGGGTTGTGTAGCAAATTCTTCTCCCTGTAGTGGCGCATAACGGTTAGAGAATTCATTAAGTGAGCGCCAGGTTCCGCGAACACCGATGCGGGTATTGGGCAGAATAAACCAACTGGGTTTACCCAGTGTTGTTGACACATCAAGCATCAACTGCACCGGAAAGGTCAGGTTGAAATCACGGTGATAATCATAAGGTCCCCAGTCGTTAACTTTAAAAGAATGAATAAACTTAAACTTGTTGTAAATCACCCGAATATCCCCACCAAAGCGTTCAATAAGCCGCGGGTCGCTACCGCGCGCCTGAGCGTTACCTAAATACATATTGGCAATCAAGCCCAGATTAGGTGCTGCTTTTGAAACGATACGGCTGTTGAACTCCCATAAATCTTTTGCAGGTACCGAATTGGGGAACGCAAATGAAGTACGATTGCCGAGAAAACCAATAGCCGCATCCATTGTGGTGGGCAGATGGCGGTAAACAAAACCGGCATTAAAGGCTAATTTTGCGTCTTCCATCTCATCGTTATCCCAGGCGTACATCCAGGTTCCCGGCGTAGGGTCAAAGGTGAGCAAAAGTTCTCCTGCAACCGTTTCCCGGTTTTCACGTACCGAAAATGGATCGTCCTGAATGTTACGCAAACGAGCCGGAGCAGGCGCATCATTAGGAATCGCTTCTACCAAAGGTTTTTGCCAAAGGAAGTTGGGCGCTATGGTAAAGTTTCCGGTTAAAAAGGTAAAACCGGTAAGCACGTTTGTAATGTTTCCACCTCCCACATCTTTCAATCTCCAGCCGGTAAAGGTCTGGGTTTGATCAAAACCGCTGCGTGCTACAAGCCCCATGGCCGATCCCTGTGCGTACCAGTTGAAAGGTCCGCCGGAAAAGGTGATTTTTGCCTTAGCACCCCAATTGTCCATGGAGTTGACCTTGTCGGTATACACAATATAATTATCGGGATTATCGCCTCGCACTACCTGAAATTCGCGTCCGTTAAGCGGCTGTCCTGCCCAGATGGCTCCGGCTTCAAAACCGAATTTACCCAGCGTGGTTTTTCCCTGAAGGGTTACCCGTCTGGTTTTAGGCTGCGGGATCGCGATCGAACTTACTGTGGTGCCGTAATCGTCAATATCTTCGTGATAGATTGCAGCGACGTCAAAGTTTTTGAACTGCTTATAATATTTTAGAAAAACAGCCGGGTTAGCACCCCACCATAATTGCGGACCAAAAGCTACTTTAAAATCTTTAAGCGCTTTTTTACCATCTACTTCAAAACCTAAAATCTCCCCGTTATAAATATCGAGATTGGGACCGTAATTCGCTTCGGGATACAAACCAAAAAAGTCGCCTTCATAACCCCAGTGGTAGTGCCCGGTACGGTAAAAACCACGTAAGTCAAAATATTCGGCATTCCACTCATACTCGGCGCTGTAGATCTGAACCCGGTTAGGATCTGTATCAACAATTACCCCATCTGGAGTATTAATACGACGCGGCCGTGCCCGGTTTTCGTAGAAAATTTCATCTATGGGATTTTCAGCTACATTGCCCACAATGTTGAAATTCACCTCTGCACGCATATTGGCTGTAGGGTTTCCTTCCACTCCCACATAATAGGATTGCATATGGTCAAAGCCCAGCTCATCAGGGTACATCATCGCATCAGGGTCTGCATTGCGAGGGGTAGTAATGAGACTTCCGCCGGTGTTGAAAGTGGTAAATTCGGCTCTCAAGTTACTGAGTCTTACTTTGCTGTTGAGTTCTACACCTAAAGCTGCCTTATCGCCACGGGCGCGGAGTACCGCGTCCATAATTTCAATATCTTTAAATGCTGTAGAAATACTTGCCGCAGTCATTCCGCCGGAGTAAGGATTCAGACTATGGGCCTCTTTCAATACATAATAAGCAGCCCGCGGATACAAATCATACAGACCGCGTTCGTTCGTAGGGCCTTTGGCACAGATACCAAACCACTCTTCGTTCATATTGTTTTCGCCATCGCGGAAATCAAAGGCATAGCCCCCGTTAGACCAAGATGCGTTATTATCGTGTACCGAAAGATTTTCGGTCTGACCGTATTTCCACCAGCCGTCGCTAAACTGAAAGGTAAATCCACCGATAGAGTTACCGGCTTCGCCCATACCCGAAGCATTGGCATAAATTTCTTCCCAGTTGCTTTTAAGGTATTTGGCCTGCGCTTCCTGATCTTCCTGATTTTCTATTGCATTAAAGGCATCAGAACCAAATTCGGTAAACATAATTGGCATGTTGAGTTCGTCCCGTACGCGGGTAAATGCATCGCCAAAAGACATCCCGCGATACACGTTTGTACCAAAGATGTCCACGTCTTTACATTCCTCTTTGATGATTTCCAGAAAGAGTAAATCGCCATTACACATCGCCACCGGATGACCGGTATCAATCGCTTTCATAGCTACGGCAGCCTCGTTAAACAATTTGTACATCGCCTCTGCACGTGTGGTAGACTTGCGGTCTTCAAAGGGAATATCTTCAGTCTCAGCTCCGTCCCAGAACAGGCCGTAGTTGTTTTCGTTACCCAGGAGAAACATCAAAAGACCGCGGGTGTTTTTGTATTTCTGGGTCATTTCGGTTACTTCTTTAAGCAGCAACTCCCGGGTTAAGGGATTGGAATATTCGGTATTGGGCACCCACTCCCCATTCAGGGTAAGTCCGTAACGTCCAAAAGAGTGATTGAGCATCGTATAAATACCGTAGTTGTCGTAGATATAGGTGATCCATTTGGGTTGAATCCCGGTATACTGTCTGATAACATTAACCCCCATATTTTTGAGTAGCCCCATCTCTGAATCGAGAGCCGCAATAATGATATCATCAGGCTGATTCCACAAACTGTAGGAGAAATTAGTGCCTATGGGAAAGTAATCCCAGTTCATCCCATTTATCATAAATGGTTGGTCTTCTACCAGCAGTTGCATACCCTCTGCATTTTTATCAACCACGACTCGCTGAGTCTGACTGATCAATGCGGAACTGTACAAAACAATAGCCAGTGCAAGTAGTTTTTTGTAAATCATAAATACATAGTATTAGCCGTGTTATCCTTTTAAATTTAGTATTTTAAATGCTCTTATTTCCTTTATTTCAGCGGTTTAAACCGGTATTTTAAGCTCTTGTACCTATAAACTTAATAAAAAACTCCGCAAACGTTGTAGTCAGTACGTTTTCATAAAATGTTAAAGTTTTTACCTCCCTTACATTCATCGGAATTTCTGGGTGGTTTTTATACCATTTTACGCGCTGCAGACCCTATTCCAGCTCATAAACCCGTACATAGTCAATGCTGAATTCCTGTGGAAAAATGGTATCGTCAACATCGGGTCCACCAAAGTTGCCTCCAATGGCCAGATTCAGAATAAAATAGAAGGGCTGGTCAAAAGGCCAGACAGCTTCGGTTTTATCCTCGGGATTAAAAGTGTACACCAATTGATCATCTACAAAAAAGGCAATTTTTTCAGGCGACCATTCTGCTGCATACACGTGGTAATCGTCTTCAATACCTGGGAATTGAGTCTTTTCGGTATTGATGGTATTGCCGTGACTGTCAAGCGTATGTAAAGAAGTGAATATCTCCCCAGGTTCGCGACCTACATACTCCAGAATATCAATCTCGCCACAAGCCGGCCAACCCACTTCGCTGATGTTTGCACCCAGCATCCAGAATGCGGGCCACAAGCCGTGACCAACAGGGAGCTTGGCCCGGGTTTCCATACGGCCGTATTGAAACTCCTGTTTGTCTTTTGTAGTGATTCGGGTAGACGTATACCTATCACCATCTTTTTTTGCCGTGATGATTAACTTACCATCTTCGAGCCGGTGGTTGTCTTTTGTATATACCTGCCGCTCGTTATTACCCCAGCCACATAAATCAGGACAACCGTCTCCCAATTCGTAATTCCAGGATGACTCGTCGAGGCTTTGCCCGTCAAATTCTTCAGCCCAAATGAGTTTTTGGTTTTGGGCATTGCCACCAAACGTTGTAAACAACGCAAGCAACAGGGTTAACTTTAGTGTTTTCATAAAATCTATTTCAATAAAAAAACGCTCCTCAGCAGATAAAAACCGTTTGGGGAGCGTTTTCTATTTTTCGTTTAATTCACAAAATGAGAATCAGTTATGATTCTGTATTCTTATCAGTCACGCTGATAAACTCTTACATAGTCTACTTCCATACTTGACTGCTCAAATTCTGTAGCCACATCTCCTCCAAAGTTTCCGCCCATAGCCACATTGAGAATTACAAAGAAGTCCTTGTCAAAAGGTTTGCTTGAGTCGTTCTCAAATATGTGGTAAAGCTCATCATCAACGTAGAAACGAATCTGAGTTTCGGTCCATTCGGTTGCATATATGTGAAACTCGGTTGAAGCGGTAGGCACTGTGGTGCTTTCGCTCACTCCATTAGCTCCAGAATTTTCAGGAAAATGCAGGGTTGAGAAAACGGTGTTTTGCTCACGACCTACGTGCTCCATAATATCAATCTCTCCAGCTGCAGGCCAGGCATTGGTCTGATAATCGGCCCCGAGCATCCAGATTGCAGGCCATGTACCTACGCCGGTAGGTAATTTAGCTCTTACTTCTACTCTACCAAAGGTGAATTCCTGTAAACCTTCAGACTTGATGCGTGCCGAGGTAAACGGCTGACCGTTAAACTCTTCGCGTTTTGCAGTTATTTTAAGCATTCCGTCTTCAACAATTACATTTTCGGGACGGTCTGTATAATACTGTTCTTCATTATTTCCCCAGCCGGCCTGACCAACACCCAGATCGTAGGTCCAGTTTGCGGTACTTGGAGCTCCATCGGTATCAAATTCATCTGACCATAACAAATTAGGGAACGAATCGGTCTCTGCTACCGGACCTGTGCTTTGTACCGGTTTGGTAGAGGTGAAAATCTGGTACCAGGCTAATGCCGGATCATTACCCTGAATAGCCCGGGTAACCATTCGGTTTTCGGTAATTGAAAGAATCTCGTACTGGGTTGTCCCGATGTAGTAGCCCATAAAACCACCATCATTGAAAGTCATTACTGTACCGCGTTTACGCTCTGGTGCCACTACAGACTCTGAAGGACCCAAAGTCACTGTTTGCGTGCCACCGGAAGTGGTATCAAATTCATAACACTGATCATCTGGAGATGTCCCACCGGCTACACTGGCGTAACTTCTGTTAAAGAAAGTAGCACCGTTGTTGTCGTACAGGTAATTGAGATTTTCCCCATTTGTAGTGCTGAAAATAAATTCATCGTCATAAGCACAACTTGCCGCATCAAAATTGAGGGCGAAAGGCTCAGAAAACGAAAAGAAAAACCAAAAGTAATTCTGATCTTCATTATCACTGTTAGGTCCCACACCCAAATGATTGGGAACATCTGCCGCCCAATACCATGTTTTGGTTGCCGGATTCCCGGTTGCCGGGTCGTAACCTGTTAACAATTCGACCGCTTCAAAATCAGAAAAATCGCTTTCTACCTCAACTTCAACCAGTTGCGAACTGCTTACGCCGGCCTGCCCGTAGGCAATAACAGTTACACTATAGGTATTTAAACCGGTTTTAGTAAATCTCTTGGTGTAGACTCCGCTGGGTGCTACATCTGAAGACCCATCAGGAAACACAAAGCGATACGTAATCGCATTGTCTGCCATAGCGGTAAAGGTTACATTACCCGAACCGTCTGTGCTTATGTCTGTACTTACGGTAAGGTTTTGCGGCACAACTACTGACTCTAAAGTCGCGTCGTCGTCCTGGCAACTAAACGCCAGAAGCAAACTCATTACCGTGAATAATTTTAAAATAGCTTTCATAGTTTATTTTTTTCCTAGTTGTGGAAATACACATTATCAACAAACACCGTAGCCTCACCTGCTGGGCCTGCAGAGTAGATTAATTGTGCTATATGCTCACGTGCAGCCAGACCTGTAAAATCTGTAAGGGGAATATTTAAAGTAACCCAGCTGTTCCGTACAAAATCTCCGTTATCAAAATTAAGTGTAATCTCGTGCTCACTATCATCACCACCATCGTAGGTACCGTTAGGACCAAAATCAACCAGTTTGATACGTATTTGAGTCGCATCACCAGTCCAGATATCGGTACTGAAATGCGTCATAGAAGTAGCATTAATTGGTGTGGCTGGTTCTGCCCCTACAAAGTTTAAGGCTGAATATTTTTTGACCGCATTACCTGCAACAGTTATGTCTTCCAGTGTCGCAGAAGACCAATCAGTTCTCCAGGTTGCCATTGTTACATCTGAATATGCGTCGCTAAAAAGGGAAAGCACATTTGCCTCAGCAAAAGCAGGTGTTGGCGCTGCATTTTGCGGACTGTCTGGAGCTGAAGCATTAGCATCATAGAAGATAACATTATCAATATATATGGTTGCCTCACCAGCCGGGGCTGCTGAGTAGATAAGCTGCGCTATATTTCCGCGATTCTGAAGACCTGTAAAATCAGACAACGGAATATCTAAGGTTACCCACTCAGACTGCGACGGATTTTCAATCACAATCTCGTGTTCAGAATCATCACCTCCCTGATAGGTTCCGTTTGGACCAAAGTCAACTAATTTAATTCTAAAAATGGTTGCACCATTAGTCCATATATCTGTTCTGAAATGCGTCATCTGAGAAGCATCGATCTGAGCTACGGGTTCTGCTCCAACAAAATTAAGAGCTGAATAAATCTTAACGTCATTTCCATTAATGGCCGATTCTTCAAGAGCGGTATCAGACCAATCTGTTCTCCAGGTTGCCATATCAATATTGGTATATGCATTGCTGAATAGCGAAATCACACCACTTTCCGGCTTATCAGGAGTCGGAGCTGCACCCTGTGGAGTAGTCAAACCTCCCGTTTGCTCAATATCATCAATATAGAAGGTTCCTGCCAAAGTACCGGGACCATCTATAAAAATAGTCATCGCAGTATATTGTCCGGTAGGGACAAAAGCCTCTCCTACACCCTGATTACCATCTATGTAACTTTTAATGGCATCTGTAGCAAAATTAAAGCTTAGTTCTTCCCAACCCGTACCATTATGTGACTGGCTAACCTCAGTTTGACGCTCTCCACTCACACCTCCTTCAAATTTCAAGAGTACAGGAGTCGGAGTGTCTGACCAAAACTTCATCGTAATGGTTTTATCTGCACCGCTAAAGTCTACCGGCGTTCCCAGATTAAACGTACCCCCTTCATATTGTGCTCCGCCATTCTTAATAGCGCCTACATTAGAATCTGAAGTATTAGCACCAGACTGATCGGGATTTGCAACCACTTCAAAAGTTACTCCGCCAAAGGTTACGAATTCGTAATTCACATCGGGATTGTCAAAGGTGAGGGGCAACACCATAGGATCAACCGCACCTGCTACCAAAATCGATTTTGTCAGCTCGATTGTATTTACTGAAGCTGCTCTAGCAACCACTCTGATGTCGTAAGTTCCCGGTTCTGCGTACTCATAAACAGCAGATTCACCAGCCATAATCGTCATCGGCTCTTCATCGTCGCCTAAACCAAAATACACGTCAAATTGTGCTGCATTGGTAGCTTCAGGAGTTACGGTAAGTTTTAAACCACTTACTGAAGTGGTGAACTCCAGGTTCTCTGGAGCTGTAAAAGAAATAATGAGATTTTGATTATACTCACTGGTTAATCCCGTAGCACCTGTTGCCACAATCTTTACAAGGTATTCACCTTCAGTATAGGTAAAACTTGTTGATTCTCCTGCGTTAATTGTTACCGGAGTATCTCCTTCAATACCAGATGTTATGGTAAATGTTGAAGCTCCCTCCCCTACAGGAGTGATGGTTACTAAACCTGAATCATCCTGAGTTATCTCAAAATTGGCGTTTAAATTTTGAGGAGCAGATATATCATCAAAAGCGTAGTTGGTGATGATATCATCCTCACAAGCAGTAAACGCGGTCACTACCGTAAGAACTAACACTAAAAGTTTAAAAATTTTCATCGTATTCTGGTGTATTAATTAGTATCCTTGATTTTGTTCCCATCGGTTTCCTGCTAACTCAATCTCAATTGAAGGAATGGGGAATAATTCGTTTTTATCTGGTGTAAATCCAGGTATTTCATCTGCTGCGCGACCGGTACGAACAAGGTCGAAGAAACGGTGTCCCTCACCTACCAACTCCAGTCTGCGCTCGGCATAGATAAACTCAGTGAGTGCTGCGCTGGTCGCCACGATGTCGTGATCAAGATCACCAAAAGCTCTGCGTCTTACGCGGTTTAAATATTCCTGTGCTAAAACATCGTTAGGATTGGCCTTACGATTATGCGCTTCTGCAGCCATAAGCAATACATCCGCAAAACGGATAGACCGGTAATTATTAGGGTTAGTAAGGTTTGCATCTCCCAGATTGGCATCACCTTTACGTGGCAAGTATTTTCTGTTGAAATAACCCGTATGCTCATAGCCTTCATTATAGGTTGCTCCTGTACGTGCAGCAAAAGCTTCAATATCTAAAATCGCGTTATCCTGACGGGTGTCACCGGGTTCGAAGGCATTATAGGCCTCGGCAACCGGTACATTAAAACTGAACCCACTGTCAAATTCTGGTCCGGAATAGTTTCGGATACCATTAAAACCTACGGCTACATTACCTTCACTACACTGCAAACAACCAAAACCGGCTCCTTCTTTATCAGTATACTGTACTTCAAATACCGACTCTACGCTGTTTTCACCTTCCTGAAGAAATAAAATGGAATAATCATCTAGCAAATCATAAGGCCCTGCGATTACCTGATCAAGCGCATTTGCAGCTTCGGTAAATTTATCCTGATAGAGATAAGCTTTACCTAAAAGCGCACGTGCTGCTCCGCTGGTAATTCGACCTTCCTGAGCCTGAGTGGCAGGAAGATTCTCTGCTGCATAAATCAAGTCCTGCTCAATCTGTGCGTATACCTCTGCTGCCGGAGTGCGATCTACATTAAACTGATCTCCGAAAAGCAGACGCTGATCAACTGCAAGCGGCACATCACCAAACCATTTTACCAGTTCAAAGTAGTAATAGGCTCTTAAAAATCGGGCCTGGGCTATGATTTCGTTTTTTCCGTCAAAATCAATTTTATCCTGAAACTCCAGGATGTAATTAGCCCGATTAACTCCGCTAAACATCCAGCCCCAGATATCGCGCAATTGCTGATTGACCGGAGTATGGGTCATATTGTCAATTTCCTGTATACCCGGGGTATCGGTAGCGCTTTCGCCACCTGCCAGGGTGTTGTCTGATGCAATCTCCCCTACCAGAACATTGAGGTAGGTAGCCTGCAATAAATCATAAGCTCCTACTAATGCCAGTTCATAATCTTCCGGAGTATTGAAGTAGTCCTCCGAATTTTCATTTATAGGCGCTACTTCAATAAAATCCTGTCCGCAGGACACCAGGGTCATTACTGCCGTAACGGCAAGAACTATTCCTGTATATAATTTTGTGTTTTTCATCGCTCTTCTTTTAAAATTTGAAGTTAAGTCCGGCTGTATAGATACGCGGTACCGGGTAGAATCCCTGATCAATACCGCCACCTATAGGCGCTCCTGAAGTTGCTGAAGGGTCAAAGCCCTGATATTTGGTTAGCGTAAAGGCGTTTGCCACAGCCACGTAAAAACGCAACTTGCTAATGCCCAACTGCTCGATGGCCTCATTGCCTAAACTATATCCCACCTGCACGTTTTGTAATCTCAGATACGAACCATCTTCCACATAAAAATCGGAGAACAGCAAGTTTGAATTGGGACCAATTGTCACCCGTGGATAGGCGTCTTTAGAACCTGGGCCAATCCATCGGTTAAGCACATAATTGGTTTTATTGGTCAGGTTTTGATTACGGTCATACGCTCGTATAATATCATTTCCAATTGATGCATACGCATATGCTGTAAAATCAAAATTCTTATAATTGAATCCAAAATTTAATCCCATCGTTACATCAGGAATTGGGTCTCCTAAATTTACCCGATCGTCCCCATCGATGACTCCGTCACTATTTTGATCAACGTAACGTAAATCTCCAAGAGTTGCGTTTGCCTGTGTGGCGTGTGCATCAACTTCTGCCTGGGTCTGAAAAATACCGTTGGTTTGTAAGCCGTAGAAGTAACCGATTGGAAAACCGGCTTCCATACGTGCCGGAGCTTCCTGGCCAAAACCAAAAGAACCGCCCGGTATAAATCCGCTTTGATTACCTACCTGAAGCACCTCGTTTTTAAGGGTGGTAAAGTTGTAACCAATATTGAAATCGGCATCATCGCTGATGATCTGGTTGTAGTTGATTGAAAATTCAAAACCTTTGTTTTCAACGCTACCGGCATTTACAATAGGCGCAGAAGATCCCGGAGCGGTCACACCCAATATTCCGGAAACCTGAGGCACCAATAGCAGGTCTTCTGTGCGCTTGTTGAAGTAATCTGCAGTTATTCTTATTGATGAACTGAAGAGCTCAAGATCAAGACCTATATCGTAGGTTTTTTGACGCTCCCATTTTATTTCAGGATTTGAAAGCCGGCCTGTGGCTTTACCAAAAACCAACTCGTTATCAAAAACATAGGTTCCCTCTCCATCAAGTGTAGACACAAAAGCAAATCCCGGAATACGGTCATTACCTAATAAGCCGTAACTACCTCTCAACTTGGCAAAATTTATAAGTTCGCTATTGAAGAAATCTTCATCACTCAACACCCAACCTCCTGATAAGGCATAGAAATATCCGAATTTATTCTCCGGGCCAAAGTTGGAAGAACCGTCTCGTCTCAGCAAAGCTGAAAGGAGGTATTTCTCTTTAAAGTTATATTGCAAACGAGTAAAATACGAGAGTAAGCGCTGATCGAATTCATTGGGACCCCCAGTTATAGTACGTGCATCAATAACCTCTTCTGCACCTTCAAGTGTTGCTTCGGCAAAGGTATTACCCGGTACACCACGACCGGTGAAATTGTAAAACTCCCCACTGGTTCTAAAAGCCGACATACCCAAAAGAGCCGTTATGTTGTGATCATCTGCAATGGTATTGGTATAGGTCAACAGGTTATCCCAGGTATAATCTCTAAAGAAACTATCATTTACAAAATACTCATTACGTCCCAGGTTGTTAAACACCTTACCGTCACCATAATTTAAACCGGAAGGGTTGAAAGATCGGTTACGCACTTCAGAATAGTTGAACTGATAGTTTGACTCGATTTTAAAATTGTCTAAGAATTCATAAGATAATCCTACAGTACCGGTAATTTTATCAACCTGAGTACCATTAAAAGTATTGGCAATCTGTGCCACCGGGTTGATCACTTCATTACCTAAACCGGTCGCCAGTGTAAAGTCACCGTTAGCGTCATAAACAGGTCTGGTAGGATCCATATTTACGGCATTAAACAATACAGAACCTAATGTGTTTTCTAATAAAGTACTTCGATTGGAATTGGTATAAATACCCGAAGCTTTAAATTTTAGATTATCGGTTATATCGAGATTGTAGCTTCCGCGCCCAGTAAATCGTTCAAAATTCGCAGCGCTACCACCTACAATACCATCCTGATCTAAATAGCCCAGACCAATGGAATATGTAGAGTTTTCACCACCTGCATAAACCGTGGCGTTAACATCAGACAACAAGGCTTTCCTAAAAACCTCATCCTGCCAATCGGTTCCCATACCCAAATTTCTCAGATTTGGGAAAGGTGGCGCCTGATTACCGGCAGCGAAGGCCTCATTAATAATGGCACCGTACTCGGTTGCATTTAATACAGGAAGCTTTCGGGTTGTTTCCTGCAGACCCACATACGAATCAACATTTACTCTGACATCTGTATTCTTTCGTCCTGTTTTGGTAGTGATTAATATAACACCATTAGCAGCACGAACCCCATAAATACCAGCAGTCGCATCTTTCAAAACATTAATGCTTTCTATATCATTTGGGTTGAGCACACTTAAGTCTTCAATTACTGCTCCATCAACCAAAATGAGAGGACGGTTATCTCCATTAGTAGAAATACCTCTAATGTTAATAGTTGAAGCACTACCCGGAGAACCCGATGTAGAGCTTACGTTAACCCCAGCAACTCTACCTTGTAAGGCTTGTTCAATACGCACCGGGTTTTGCTCTTCAATGGTTTCTGAACCTACCACGGCAACAGCCCCGGTAACCTCTTTACGCGTTTGCGTACCGTAACCTATTACCACCACCTCTTTTAAGGCACTGGCATCTTCTACAAGTTGAACGGTGATGGGATTGGCACTCGTAACGGTTATTTCTTTAGGTTGAAAACCCAAATATGAAAAAACCAGCGTACCGGATTGCGGAACTGAGAGGCTAAATTCACCGTCGAAATTTGTACTGGTACCTCTTGCTGTTCCTTTAACAATAACATTGACACCGGGAAGTGGCATTCCCGTCATATCTGTTACTGTTCCTGATGCCTGAATTTGATCACCGGTCTGCGCGAGAAGTCCCGATGAAAACAAAACAAGAACCATTAAGGATAATATTGATCTCATACATGTTTAATTTGAAATCAAATCTACCCGCAAGCATTAACAATTCCTTAGAATTTGCCTTTACAAAAAATCAACAAGTGCTATTGAAATCAGGTTTAGTGAGAAAAACTCAACGCAAACGCTTTCGTAATAAGGCTTCAGAACAGATGTTAAAATTAGGAGTGTGCAGTCGAAAAACACTAAAAAACACCACATTACGGAGATTTGTATAGGTAATGTTGAGTTCAAAATCAAACTTGTATAGGTCAGTTAGATGGAAAGTATATACTCAACAAGGCCATCTTCACGCTCCAGGTCCATTTTTTTACGCAAACGATATCTTTTGATCTCTACGCTGCGTACTGAAATATTGAGTAAGGGAGCAATCTCTTTTGAAGTCAAATTTAAGCGCAGGTATGCGCAAAGTTTCAGGTCATTTGGAGTGAGTTTGGGATGCAGGCGTTTGATCTTCTTGAGGAAGTCTTTATCGGCATTATTGAAGGCTTCTTTAAAAAATTCCCAGTCCTTTTTAGGGTCGAGATTATTATCAATGATTTTAATAACGCTGTTTTTGTTTTTCGGTTCCGTCTGCTCCAGCTCTTTTTTGATGGTGCTCAACAATTCATTTTTCTTAACCAGATTCATAGTAGATGCTGCAAGCTCTCTACTCTTACTATCTACATCCTGCTGTAGTTTTTCGTTTTCAAGTCTGATGATTTCTCGCTGCTTCTCTGAATTAGCCAACTCAATTTTACGATTATTGATGTCGATGAGCCGTTGTTTTTGTTTTCGGTAGTGGCGCCGGTTGTAAATCTGAATTCCTGCTAAAAGCATAAACAATGTAATGATATACAGTACGATGGCCAGTATTGATAAATACCAGGGTCTTTTTAAAGTAAAGGGATAACTTATAGTATTTTCTGAATAGGATTCCCCAATACGCGCTCTTACTTCAAAAACATAATCTCCGTGCGGTAGGTTTTCGTAGGAAACCGAAGCCTCAGGTGACCAGGAAGACCACTCATCATAGTAGCCCAGCAAACGGTATTGATATACTACTGCCCTAAATTTATCATACTGTGGCACGCTAAACATAAAGCGAAAATTGGACTGCTTATTAGGAAATGACTCTTCGACGTCTTGAATTATGAATTGTAATCTTCCATCACGGGTGCCATTCTCTACCCCTCGCAAGCGTAGGGTAAACCCTTCCTCGCGGGTCTCATTTAAATCGAAAAGTGTATAGCCGGTTGAGTTACCCAGAAGATATACATTATTGCCTATGGGCGCTATATTCTCAAATCCCGGAATATCCCTACGGGCTTTTGCCGGTAAAGCAAAACGGTTTATTTCAAACTCATTAGCAAGAATCCCCGGCTTTAAAAAACTTATTTCCTGAGAATTAAAAGCCCATAACCGGTCATTCTCCCGGTCGTAAGTAAGCTTGCCGGTAGTATAGGTACCACTTTCAAAAAAACTTTTGGTCAATAAACTGTCGAGCTGAAAACCTTTGGTCTGCTCGCTAAGCTCATAAACACCCAATTGACTTACGTAAAACAAGCGGTCCTTATAGGGAGTTATACCAGCTTTCTCTGCCGGAGGTAATTCTGAAATTAATTCGTAATTAAGGACCTCGGTAAAATTTTCGTTTACAGTAAGTTTAAAAACCCCTTTATACTCGTGACTAACGTAAATCGCCTGGTCTGCCCCCATCCCAAAATACCTACTTGAGATATCAAAACCAGAGATTTTGTTACGCAATTGCCAAGCATCCCCTGTTTTTTGAAGAATGTAAAGTCCGCTGTAATTTCCTTGCATGGCTAGTCCACGAGCTTCATCAAGCCACTGTACCTGCCAGGTTCCCGGTATTTTGGCGAGCTGTGTAACTCGGGCTTCATTCACTAAAAAAGTACCTTCATGATGACCGCAGAACAGATCATCTCCCAGTTTATCGAGGCTCCACACCTGTCCCTTAGTGCCGGGAATCAATTGATAACTCGCTGTTTTATCCTGAACATTGCGATAAAACAAGCCCTGATTGGTGCCTAAGTATAAATAGTCTCCCACCCGAGCTGCGGTGTAAACTGAACCCAACTTGCCGGCGTTATCTTTAAATACTTTAAATGCGGTACTGCTGTTGATGACGCTTACCCCATTATCAAGGCCCAGCCATACGTTAGCATCCCGGTCTTCTTCAATATAGAGTATTGTATTATTACCAAGGCCTCGTTGCTGATTGAGAACATATTCAACATTAAAAGACTTATCCAGGTGAATAAGACCTGATGAAATTGTACCCACCATCAGCGAGCCATCTCTAAGGCGTTGACAGCTGTAAATAACCGCATCCTGTATAGACTGGGGTATCGGCAAAGCGTTCACTTCATCATTTTGCAGACTGAAGAATCCCGATCGTGCCATAATCATCACATACTGATCTTCTTCTTTAAAAAAGCCTACCAGCACATCATTTTTTAAAAAAGAATCCTCTGAAATTAATACAGCCTTTCCTTCCTGAAGCTGAAAAAGGCCCTGCCCTTCCAATTGAAAATACACCGATTTATCAATCTGGAAAGCTTTGGTGATATTCCCTTCAGGTGCAAAGATCTCGATGCTCTGATTCTGTGTATCGTAGCTGTAGATGCGGTTTAAAGACTGAAATAAGACTAGATTATCAATGGTGAATATATTCCAGAATTGTTCATCTTCCACCAGCTTCAGCTCCTCATTCTCAATTAAAGAATGGTATTCCAGAAGTCCTTTTTGATCGGGTTCCCAATAGCCAAATTCCATATAGGCTCCCGTGTAAATGCGATCACCACTAGCTTCAACCGCTCTGATGATGGTTTTATTGGGCGAATCGTAAACCCGCCAGCGCGCACCGTCATATTCCAGTAAACCTGAGTTGTTAGCTACATAAATAAAATCATTGGCTCCCTGTGTGATCGCCCAGTTTTGATTCTCTGCAGCATAGGTTTCGGGAGCGAAGTTTTGAACAGGAGGTAACTCCTGCCCCAGCATAACGGGCAGAACCAATAGATAGCAACAAACAAAATGCAGAAATCTCACCTGAGTAGTGTTTTTAAGCAAGATACTTAAAACCGAAGCCAACTTCTAAAACTGGTAGCGGTAGTTAAGCCCGATTCCCAAGTTTTCTTTAGATAGATTGCTGTAATCTACCCCAAACAACCCGGTGAAACTTCCAAAATTACTGGGATACGTAAGCTCCAGAAAAGAATAAATGGCTTTTTCAGAAACGGGATAAGGTCTGCCGTAAGTACCTAAATTCTTTACGTAACTTACTTTACCCTTAAAATTAAATTTTCCCAGACTACCAGTGGCTCCAAGGTGGTGAACATAAAAACGGTCATTTATGTTTTTACTTTGAGGATTAACCCGATCAGGAATTATAAAAGGTAAACCAATGATGCGGTTGTGGTATTGCCAACCGGTGTTGTAAATCCCGTTCCAGAAATAACTATCGCTACCACTTATACTCCCTTGTGAAGGATCTTTTGAAAAGCGACCGCTCTGCGAAACGGTTTGCACATATTCATAAATAATAGCGTCTATGAAGCCCCAATTTTCAGGCTCCAGATAAGCGCCCCACACCCCGTCAGGAAAATTGCTGAGTTCTATACCTGAAGTATCCTCAAACAGCGACTGATGATACATTCTCAGGTAAAAATTCTCACGGGTGAGGTCGTAGGCGAGTTCATAAGACCCCAAACCATTACCTAAGGAATTTACCTGCTCACCATCAAAAGAGCCAGCACTACTTGATCCCTGCCCAAAAAAAACATCAATAAAATCTCTGAATCCGGAAGGTTGTTTCCCAAATCGAGGATCAGGTGAAGTCCCACCAAATTGCACATAGTGCTTCATACTTCCGCTCAGACGATCACCCGGTGAAAAGACCAAAGCCAGTTCCAGACTCTTGTGGTGCACCTGTGCATCCTGAACCACCCGGTCATCTCCTAAAAAGTAATGCCCAAAGGTTGCTTTAGCTTCAAACCATTTAAAAATCTTAAACGGCTCGGTCATTTGTATATACACTCCCGGTAATGCACGGGCATTGTTGCTCCAAATGATATCTCCGCCCACACTAGAAATTCCGCTAAATTTTTCATCGCGGTGCTTAACACCCACGTCTGCTTTCAAGATTTTCCACTGATAGGTACCGTAAAGCTGATCTACTATAACCCCATCATAAAGTCCATCTTTATAAAGCAGTCCGCCTCCAAGTTCAAAATGGCTATTCTCATTCAGCGTATTTTTAGAGGACGTTTCTGCCAAAGCGTAAAAATTTGTTTGCTCATCTACACGACCTTTTTGATTGGCATAAAACCAAAAGTTATTGGTGTCCCCGCTTGAGGCCATTCCGCGTAGCTCAATAGAGGTAACCAGGCTATCTTGTGCCTGCAGGGAAGCCATTAGTATAAGATTTAGATAAATAAAAAGCTTTTTCATAATTGCTTAATTTAAAGTTACCAGGAGGCGGTTAAACATTTTAATCCGATCAATAAAACGTACTTTTGCACAAAATAAACCGGCAGTATGTTTTCCATATTCAGTTCAAAAAAACTTCTAGCCTCCAGGTTGGGCGAATTTACAGATATTCACAATCATATACTACCCGGAATCGACGATGGGGCTAAAACACCTGAAGATTCCCTGCAATTGCTTAGCCATTTTAAGGAACTTGGAATTACAAACCTCATCTGTACACCCCATACGATGAGTGATTTTCATCCTAATACCCCAGAAACCATTACAGATGCCAAAAAGCGGCTTCAGGAATTTTTAGCCGAAAAAAGCCACAATGAATTTCAGATTCGGGCTTCGTCTGAATATATGATGGACAGTGCCTTTACCGATTTGCTGGAAGCCAAAATCATACTACCTCTTAAAGATCAGTTTGTACTGGTCGAAATGTCTTACCTGCAACCTCCGGTAAACCTGCGGGAAATTTTGTTTAAAATAGGCAATGCGGGTTTTATTCCGGTATTGGCTCACCCGGAGCGTTACGCATTTTACCACAGCAAATACAGCACTTATACTGAGTTGAAAAGTATTTGCAAATTTCAGCTTAACGCGCTCTCAATAACCGGTTATTACGGTCCCGGCATCGCCAAAACCGCATTAAAGCTTCTGGAAGATGGCATGTTTGACTTCTTAGGTACCGATACGCATCATATGCGCCACATTGAAAATCTGAAAAAGGCGAAATATTCGGGAAAACACGAGCAGGCACTTGATCGCATTATTAACAATACTACGGCTACATTCAGTTGAGTTTTAGGCTGAAGTCAGTAGCTTAAGAAGGCGGTGTGCTTCAGCTACCTCATAGTTTTCTGCGGAATGAATACAGTTCTGAAGCACTGTTAAGTCAAGTGTAATTTCCTCTGTATTAGTTACGCGAACTAGAGGACCTGCGGGCTCTGCACATCTGATTTCGGTGGAAGCTCTAAGTTCTTCATTTTCTTTTTCTGAAGCAAAAAGCGGCTCGTAAGTGATGGGATAATTTTCAAGATTAAGTCCAAAAGATTCCAATACACGTGCTGCCACCTCAGGAACCGTAAGCAGTTCATAATCGTTTGGGATATACACTCCCGAAAGCGTATCACCCATCAAAGCATCAAGCATAGGGATCAGTTGATCGGATTGCACAAAAGCCCTTCTCGCCTCTTTTCCCCTTATAATAAGCGGCTGTTGCTTAGCAATACGTGCTTCAAACAGAGGCACTACAGAACCTGACGAATTATAAACATTGCACAAACGCATGATGTGAATCTGTATGGCCGGGTTTTCCTGCTGGCGGATTAGCGCGTAGTCTTCAAAAAGCTTTTTGGTCTGCCCCATCACGCTCTGTGGATTCACCGCCTTATCTGTAGAAATAAAGATGAACCGCGCAAGTTGATGTTCTATTCCAGCATCCAAAACCAGTTTGGCCCCGTAAACATTCGTATTTATAGTTGCACACACATTAGTCTCGGCCATAGAAACGTGTTTGTAAGCCGCGGCGTGAATCACTGTAGTGGGTTTAAATTCCCTAAACACATAGGAAACCAGGGCTGCATTGCAAATACTGTCAATAAAATAAACAACGGGTATTTGCGGAGCGATTTCACGGAGCTCCAGAAGTAAACTGTGCAAAGCCGTTTCTGCGATATCTACGAGAATGAGCTTTTTTGGATTACGTTTAGCAAGACCTAAAGTGAGTTCGCGGCCTATACTTCCTGCTGCACCGGTGATAAGAAAGATTTTTTCCTGTACTAATTTTTGCTTCATAATCAAGTCGAAAAATACGCAATTAGCGTTTCCCGAATGTGTTTTAATTCGGTTTTTGTGAGTCCGCAACCGCTGGGTAAACACAGTCCGTTGCGCCAGAGCGTTTCGGCGGCCTTATCTCCAAAATAATGCTGTTGCTCATAAATCCCCTGTAAATGCAAAGGTTTCCAGGGCTGCCGACTTTCGATTCCCGCATCTTTGAAGTGCTGCATCAGGCCGGCAGGTGTGAATCGACTAGCCGGATTTGTAAACCGTAGCACACTCAACCAATAATTGGCGAATGTGTCGGTTGTTTCATTTACCAATTCAACGTCAGGTAGATTCTCGAAAATTTCAGTGTATAAGCCGTGTAAATTCCGCTTTGCGGAAATCCGGGCTTCCAGAGATTTTAACTGACTGATTCCTAAAGCCGCATTAAGACCCGGCATCGCATAATTATAGCCAATACTATCGTGATCAAAACCCTCCTGCCCAATTTTGGCCTGACTAGCCAAATGCCTCGCCTGCTTTGCTTTTGTAGCATCTTTACAAATCAATGCCCCACCCCCGCCGGTGGTGATTATTTTATTTCCGTTAAAGGATAAGATTCCAAAATCACCAAAAGTTCCGCAAGCCTGACCTTTATAGGTACTTCCCAGCGCTTCTGCGGCATCTTCGATAAGCGGAATCTCGTATTGCCGTGCAATCGCAGCTATTTCGTCTAGTTTACACGGGATTCCGTAGGAATGCACCGTGAAAATTGCTGCAGGCTTTTTATTTTGACTTAAACAAAATTGAATGGCTTCGCGCAACGCATCGGGATTGAGATTGAAGGTTTCGGCCTCACTATCCACAAATACGGGAATGGCGTTGAGATAAGCAATGGGATTTGCAGTTGCCACATAACTCATCGTCTGGCAAATCACAAAATCTCCCGGTTTTACATCAGCAAGAAGGAGTGACAGGTGTAAAGCAGCAGTGCCTGTATTTAGGGCTACGACTTCGCTTTTTGTATTTAAACAATCTCGCAAATGCTGCTCAAAAGTCCCCACAAAAGGACCTCCGGCGGTGATCCAATTGGCTTGCAAAGCCTCTGTCACAGCCGCAGTATCCCTTTCGTCAATAAGCGGAATAGAAAGACCTATTTTTGAAGCTTTACCCATAAACACTTGGAATTACTTTCCTTTTTTAAACTGTTTTACTAAAGTTCTAAGATACACGTGGAATCCAAACCAGAGCGCCAATTGCAGAACAAAATACACATAAATCCCGGTTACCGGGACAAGATACACAACTCCCAAAACCTGAATAAGCGTTGCCATAAAAACCAGAAGTGCGATAAAGGCAGGGCGGTATCCCAAACGTAACAAAACAGAATAACTGTGGCGCTTGTCCCGCTTAAACAAAGACTCCCCTGCTTTTAAACGCAACAAAAAAACCCGTAGGGTATCAAAAATAGGATACCAAAACAAGGCAATTGCAATGGGTAAGCGCTGGCTATAGGTTTCCAGCCAATAGTTTGTGATAGAAAGATCAGCTTCGATAAACTTGATGAGCAACACGCTACACAATAAGCCCAAAACTAAAGACCCACTGTCTCCCATAAATATTTTTGCAGGTTCTTTATTGAGCATTCTAAACGCAAATACCGCAGCAACAACTATAAATAGAAAGGGATTGAAGAAAGGAATTTGAAAAAACAGCATTCCTAAAATTGCCGTAAGCGCCACCAATGCTGCAAGTCCGTCTGAACCGTCAATAAAATTAAAGGCGTTGGTACCAAAAGTAAGAATGACAATACTTGATAAAACACTCAACCAGTAAGGCATCAACATAAAACGATCTTCAAACAACACGGTTTCTAAACGTACTTCGGCAAGCACAACCACGGCGCTTATGATAAGCAACTGGGCGATAAGTTTAGGCAACCACCCCAATGGTTTTAGATCATCAATCAATCCTAGAATAAAAATACCTGTCAGGCCTAAAAAAAGCCATTTTTCACTTAAAAGAAAATCGGTATAAAACCAGACTGAAGCACCAAAAATTCCCAGAACCAATGCAATACCTCCGGAAGCCGGGACAGGATTTTTATGCAACTTTTTTCCACCTACAGCATCGCTAAAAAAATCTGCCAGTCGGGTTTTGTAAAGCAGGGTGCACAAGGCATAGGTAAGCACAAAGGCTATAAACGGCGGTAATAAATTATCTAAAGAATAGGGCACGTATCAACTTTATGGTTTTCAAATATACGCAAGGCCAGAACAAACCGCTTTAGAATTTAAACCAAATGAAAAAAGCCGCCTGATGGCGACTTTTAATATTCTGTATTTCTACAAATCTTAGGATTCTAAACTGGCATCAAGCGTAATTTCTGCTTTCAGTAGTTTTGAGATCGGGCAATTTTCTTTGGCTTTGTTGGCCAGCTTTAAAAATTCTTCTTCGCTGCACTCCGGTACTTTTCCGGTTAAGGTTAAATGTACCTTGGTTACTGCACCGTCTTCAAAGGTTACTTTAGCCTCTGTGTGTAAGTTTTCAGGATTGTAATCTTCTTCACCTAAAAATGCAGACAACTGCATCGTGTAACATCCTGCGTGAGCAGCACCAATTAATTCTTCCGGGTTTGTACCTTTTCCGTCTTCAAAACGGGTAGCAAATCCATATTTTGCAGCATCAAGCACTCCGCTTTCGGTAGAAATAGTTCCCATTCCGGCTTTGATTCTTCCTTTCCAGTTTGCAGATGCGTTACGTGTAAATTTCATAGTTGTAGTATTTTTTCGTTTGGTTATATCTAAAATTACTCATCAGACAACGCTTCTGCAACATTTTAAACATAATTTAGCTTTTGAAACACCAGTATTAACGGGCTTTAACAGCTTTTTGGCTAACTTGCAGGTATGAAGACAGCGACGGTTTCTCAACTAAAGAAAGAATTGCAGCAACGGGATGAAGCAGACCTGCTTGAAATCTGCCTGAGACTGGCCAAATTCAAAAAAGAAAACAAAGAACTGCTTACCTATTTACTCTTCGAGTCGGATTATGAAGCGGGGTATGTGGAGAGTGTAAAGGAATTGATTGCAGAACAGTTTGAGGCTATAAATATCAAGAATTATTACTGGATGAAAAAAGGCATCCGCAAGATTCTGAAGGAGACTAAAAAATATGCGCGCTATTCAGGTAACAAAGAAACCGAAGTAGGGCTTTTGCTATTTTTCTGTGAACAAATGAATGCAGTGCGGCCTGCCATTCGAAATAACAATGTCCTACGCAACCTGTATTTGCGCCAGAAAGAATACATCGCCAAAAAGATCGAAGCGCTGCACGAAGACCTGCAGCTTGATTATACTAATGCACTTGAAAAATTAGACTGATATGACCACGTTACAACTTGACAACCTCAAAGTACAGATAAATAAAGGTTCGCTGGTAAGCTTTCTCGCCAATGACCACGAATACATACATCAGGTAGGCAGTCCCGGTTGGGGCAAGTCTGACGACGAAATGTTTCCTATTATTGGCCCAACCGATGAAGCCGGATTTAAAGTAAAAACCCCGAAAGGCGAAGCCATTCTGGATCAACACGGGCTCTTACGCGAACTTGACTACACCTGTATTGAGGCTACAGACACCCGTACAGTTTTTCAGAAGACCTACACGGCCAATACACCCGTAAAAAACTCAAAATATCCTAAAAAATCGAGTGAAGAATGGTTAAGCTGGCCTTATGATTTTCGGTTTCAGAAGCAATTCAACCTCAAACAGGACGAACTGGAAATTGAATTTATAATTACCGGCCCTGAAGGTATGCCGTTTATGCTGGGCTATCATCCCGCATTTAAATTACACGGCGAGAATCCCGTAGTATCTACTTCTAAACAAGAAATTCCCCTTAAGGATATTCTGGCAGTAGGTAGCAGAGCCTATGAGGTTGCAGACTGTTCCGAAATCATGCTTAAAGATTCAAAAACACTCCGCATTAGTTCTCAGGGGTTTGAAAACTTTATGCTGTGGACCGAAGTGACCAATATGCTTTGCATTGAGCCTGTAAGCTTTTATCCCTATGCTGTTGAGCAGCAAAATCTGGATAAAGGCTTTAGACAACTCATAAATGAGCCGGCACGGTTTAAGGTTACACTTTCGGTTTAGAATTACAGTAAGGCCTCCCGCAATATCGTTACGGGATGCAGTGCCTCGCGCTGGGTCCCGTCTTTAATCTGATGCCTGCAACTGGTACCCGGAGCAACGATTAGCGTGTCTGAAGGTGCCTTACGCACCGCCGGGAAAAGCGTCTGCTCCCCTATTTGCATGCTCAGTTCGTAGTGTTCTTTTTCATACCCAAAAGAACCAGCCATCCCACAACAACCCGAAGGTATAATTGTAGGTTTATAATTTTCCGGGAGATTTAGCATGGCAAAAGTATGCTCCATCCCGCTCAGGGATTTTTGATGGCAATGCCCGTGAATCTTAAGTTTTTTTGGCTGAGTAGTAAATGATTTGGCGGTGATGTTACCCAGCTTGATTTCGGCTGCAATAAACTCATCGATGATGAACACGTTATTCGCCAAAATTTTTGCTGTTTCCACATCTTCACTTAGCCTGATATATTCATCCCTAAAACCCAATATAGCCGAAGGTTCAATCCCAATAAGTGGGTGCTCTGCATCGACCAAATTTTTAAATGCATTGATGTTTTTATCAGAAACCTTAGCGGCTTCCTTTAAAAAACCTTTAGAAATCATGGAACGTCCACTCTCGGCGTGATCTACCGTGCGCACTCCATAATTGAGGCGTTGCAACAGTACAATCGCGTCTTCACCAATTTGTGCATCTAAAAAGTTAGTAAACTCATCTACAAAAAGATAGACCGTCTTGATTGGCTTTTTAGGATTAAACGCACGTAATTTTTTAATGCGACTGCGTAAAGTTTTTTTAGCCAAAGGTGGAAGGCTTCGCTCAGGGGCTACCTCAAGTGTTTTCTTGATGAATTTACCGGTAAATTTACTAGCGTATAAACCGTTTGTAACTCCCGGTACGACCGAAGCAAACCGGTTTAAATAGCTGTTAAAAGCGAAAGCACGTGTACGAAGGGAGCTTCCGTTTTCTTTTTTATACTGGTATTCAAATTCAGCCTTTAAAGCCGCAACGTCTACGTTACTGGGGCATTCGCTGGCACAGGCTTTACAGCTGAGACACAGATCAAAAACCTCCTTCAATTCTTTGTGATTAAAGGCATTTTTACGGGATGAATTCGTCAAAAATTCACGCAATGCGTTGGCTCTACCGCGGGTTGTATCTTTCTCGTTTCGGGTAGCGCGGTAACTAGGGCACATCGTACCACCGGCTAAAGGCAATTTACGACAGTCGCCACTTCCGTTGCATTGTTCTGCCGCGCGTAAAATGCCCTCGGTATCTGAGAAATCCATTAGGGTGTCCACCTCCGGTTCATCGCGATCAGGCGTGTATCTCAAATGGGCATCAAGGGGTTGGGCATCTACAATTTTCCCCGGATTAAAAATACAATCCGGATCAAAGGCATTCTTCACAGCTTTAATTCGCTCGTAATTCGCTTTCCCCAGCATAAGCTCTACAAACTCGCCACGTACGATACCATCGCCGTGCTCTCCACTCATAGAACCTTTATATTTTTTTACCAGTTGCGCGACAGCAGTTGTTATCTGTCTGAATAAAACTATATCATCGCTATTTTTTAGGTTGAGAATGGGTCGCAGGTGCAACTCACCCGCACCGGCGTGCGCATAGTACACGGCATCCTGTTTAAACTCCTCCATCAGCGCGCTAAATTCTTTAATGTATGGTGCCAAATCTTCAAGCGCGACGGCAGTATCTTCTATACAGGCCACAGCTTTGCGATCGCCCACGATGTTACCCAGCAGGCCCAGACCGGCTTTACGCAACTCCAGCGCCTGATTGATTTCGGGTCCCTCGAGCGTGGGATGCGCATAACTCAGACCGGAGGCGTCCAAAGTTTCAATAAGTTTAAGAGCCTGTCTGCGCGCGGTATCTAAATCTCCCGCACGTACCTCGAGCATCAAAATAGCCTGAGGATCGCCTTGAATGAAAAAGCGATTTTTCTGCTGTTCCCGATTGTTTAGGGTACAATCTAAAATTACCTTGTCCATCATTTCACAGGCATACAAATTGTGCTTCATAACCGGCACAACCGCTTCCAGACATTCCCTGATGGTTTTAAAATGTGCTGCAACCATCACACCCGCAGCAGGCTGAAGTTCATCAAGTTTTAGCGTGATTTCTGTAGTAAACGCCAGGGTACCCTCGCTACCGGCTAGCAGCTTACACATATTAAAAGCTTCGGGCTTATTTGAAAACACCTCATTATCTAAAAGCGAATCCAGGGCATAACCCGTATTACGCCGGTGAATTTCAGGCTTGGGATAATTGCTTTTGATATCTTTCTGAGCTTCTTTGCTGTGGAGTTGCTCATAAATGGTATTGTAAATATTCCCTTCAAGGGTGTTTAGTTTTCGCTTTTGCGAAAATTCTTCAGGATTAATACTGTTGAAAACCGCTTCGCTTCCGTCGCTCAAAAGTGTTTTTAACTCCATCACTTTATCACGCGTTACACCATATTGAATAGAAGTTGTCCCGGAAGAATTGTTACCCACCATTCCGCCGATCATACAGCGGTTAGAAGTGGAAGTATTCGGACCAAAAAACAAACCATGCGGCTCCAGAAAACGGTTTAACTCATCGCGAATAACCCCGGGCTGAACTGTAACGGTTTTCTCCTGCTTATTGAAGTCTATAATTCGTGTAAAATGTTTAGACACGTCTACCACAATACCATCTCCCACGCACTGCCCGGCCAGAGATGTACCAGCCGTTCTGGGAATGAGTCCCACCTTATGCGATTGTGCAAAAAGAATGAGTTTTTTCAGATCCTCTTCGGTTTTGGGGAATGCTACGGCGAGAGGCAGGCGGCGATACACCGATGCATCTGTCGCGTATAAATTGCGGTGCAATTGATCTTGCACCAGTTCTCCTTCCAGAGATAGGGCAAGAGTATCCAGAGCTTCGTCAAGACTTGTAATCATAGGCTAAAGGTACAATTATTAACGGATTCTGATATTAACAGAGTCTTAGGTAAGCTTAACAAAATATTGGCGCAACCCCCATTATAACTTGTACTTTCTAAAACTACATTTGCATCAACCAAGTATTAACAAACACGTATTTATTATGAAAAAATTATTTATAGCTTTTGTTTTAATTGCCGGCTTTTCATTTAGCTCACAGGCTCAGGAAATCGCAGACAACGCTTTAGGTCTACGTCTTGGAGACAATGACGGTTTTGGTGGGGAGATCTCTTACCAACGTGCCTTAGGCGGAAACAATCGACTAGAGCTTGATTTAGGCCTGAGAAGTGGTAATGATTTCGATGGTTTTCAACTTGCAGGACTTTATCAATGGGTATGGAATATAGACGGTGGTTTTAATTGGTACGCCGGTGCGGGTGGTGGACTTGCTTCTCGTGATTATAATAGAGGACCTTACGAAGATGATACTGATACATACATATTTGCTGCTGGTGATATAGGTATCGAATACAATTTTGACATTCCATTAATACTTTCTTTGGACTTTAGACCAGAATTCGGTTTTGGTCGCTACGACAATGATGATTTAGATTTTGATATTGCATTAGGTATCCGTTATCAATTCTAATACAAGATAAAATCATACGTAAAAGGCTGTCATTGATTTGACAGCCTTTTTTATGCTTTATAGTTTTCGTCTAAAAACTAAGAATGACAGCGTATTATTTGCTCAAGGAAGGCTTTTTCTTAATAGCGATACGCTTAATAGCTTTGGCATAGACTTCTTCATACAAAGGCACCACCTTTTCTATGGCGAAGTTTTGCGCCTGCTCCTTGGCCTGTTTTTTAAAGTTTTTGAGTCCGGCATCAGTACGTAAAATGGTGAGGGCATTTGCAGCCATATCGCTTGTATCACCCACATCGCTTAAAAATCCGGAAAACCCGTGAACATTTACTTCAGCAAGACCACCTGCATTTGACGAAATTACCGGAACCCCGTGCGACATCGCCTCAAGTGCGGCAAGACCAAAACTTTCAGCCTTTGAGGGCAGTAAAAACAGATCTGAAAAGCACAATATTTTTTCAACTTCGTTACTATTTCCTAAGAATACTACTTTAGAAGCAATGCCGAGTTCGCTTGCAAGATCTTCAGCAGGACCGCTCTCGGGACCGTCTCCCACCATAATGAGTTTAGACGGAATATCCTTTTGAATCGCATAAAACGTTCGAATCACATCGGGAATGCATTTTACTTCTCGCATATTACTGATGTGCGTGATGATACGTTCATCTTCGGTAGCCATCAACCCGCGCTGGCAATCTGTAAATGTATTTTTGACTGTAGCCAAATCAATAAAATTTGGGATTACCTTTATTTTGCGCTTGATGTCAAATAAACGATTTGTGTCTTCTTTCAGACTTTGAGAAACAGAGGTCACAACATCGCTTTTATTAATACTGAAGGTTACCGCAGGTTTGTAAAACGGATGGTTACCAACCAGGGTAATATCAGTACCGTGAAGGGTAGTTACCATAGGAATACTTATTCCCTCCTGCTCCAGCATTTTTTTTGCCATATAACCTGCGTAAGCGTGCGGAATGGCATAGTGTACGTGAAGCACATCAATTTTATAGCCTTTGATAATGTTTACCAACTTGCTTGAAAGCGCCAGTTCATAAGGCTGAAAGTGAAATAAGGGATATTCCGGTACATTGACCTCGTGGAAGAATATTTTCTCATTGAGCAAGTCTAGCCGCACGGGCTGCTTGTAGGTTATAAAGTGAACTTCGTGACCCCGCTTGGAAAGCGCGATTCCCAATTCGGTTGCGACAACACCGCTTCCCCCAAAAGTGGGATAACAAACTATAGCAATTTTCATCGCCTAAAATTACTCAATAATCAGACGGCACAGATTGCAAAAGCTTTTTTTTAGAAATAATTAAGAAGTAGCTAAAGTATGATAGCCTCCTGAATTACCTCCTGAATACGGGTTCTTAAATCTGAAGTAATCAATTTTCGGTTTTCTGCGGTGGGGAAGGTACGGTTGGAGAGAAACACGTAGATAATTCCACTCTCGGGATCTGCCCAGGTAAATGTCCCAGTAAATCCTGAATGCCCAAAACTGGATCTTGAAACACATCCACAGGTAGGACCTACTGTTCCCAGTTGGGGCTTATCAAAACCTACACCTCTTCTTACATCATCCTTGCAATAATAACACGTATTAAAGGCTTTCATCGTATTCTCTGAAAAATACCGTTTCCCGCCATAATAGCCATTTTGCAAATACATCTGCATCATCTTGGCTACATCATTAGCATTACTAAAAAGTCCTGCGTGACCGCCTATATTGTCTTCCATTGCGGCACCCATATCGTGCACATAACCCTGCACCTGCTGCATACGCCAATAGGTATCATTTTCTGAAGGAACAATTTTAGCTTTTGAAAGTCTGGAGAGCGGTTTGTAGCCCATTTCATAAGCTCCGAGTGGCTGATAATATCTTTTTTGTGTAAGGGTATCTAAATCAGAACCTAAAGTGTCTTCCAGATATTTTTTGAACAGGAAATAAGAAAGATCACTGTATTTATAAACACGTCTGGAAAGCAAATCTGAATCAGCAATGGTTTTTATAATACTATCGGGATAATCATTACGCAGGTATAAATCTTCGGCTACCTTAATGCTGAAATCATCTTCAGGACGGGTGCGGTAGTAGTTTTTAGAAAGTTTGCCGTTGTCATCAAAAGTCGCGGTATAAAACGGAATCCATGGTTTTAAACGCCCATAATGCGATAAAACTTCTTTTACGGTAATATTTTGTTTGTTGGTTCCTTTTAAGACAGGAAGCAAGTCACCCAGTTTGTCATCAAGCTTAAGCATCCCGGCATCGTACTGTTGCATCAAAAGGGGTAATGTTGCCAGTATTTTAGTCATTGAGGCCAAATCATACACATCATCCAGAGCTACGGGTTCTTTTTTTCTATAGGTATGATAACCGTATGCTTTTTCAAAAATGACTTTACCATGACGTGCCACAAGCACCTGTGCTCCGGGAAACATCAAATCAGTAAGTCCTTCACGCATGAGTTGATCAATACCCTGCAATTTCCTGGAATCCATCTGCTCCTCTTCCGGAATGCCATATTTTAAACGACGTAAAGTTCCAGTCTCATAACTGGTATTTATTTTGAAGTTGGGTTCTAAAGACACCGGAAGCTTCCCTTCGGCACCTATCGCTCCAAAAATGAGTTGGGCGCTCAACTGCTGTGCGATACGGCTGTTCTGATATGACAGCACTACACCCTCAAGATTGGACACCTCTTTTAGTTTCAGCAAGGCATATGGGCGCACAAATACATCAAGTACCGTAGGTTTACTCGCTGCAATAGCTTCAATGGTTGCAACATCCTGTGTTGTAAATGAAAAGGATTTCCAGGGGGTTTCGTTAGAACGATGGAAGCCAATAATTACGTAATTAAATTTTTCAAGCTTTTCCAGAAGCTCAGCGGAACTACTTCCCGTTACCTGAGTTACGGCTGCATACTTTCGCATAGCCTCGTAAAAAGGTTTACCACTGTCATCACCCAGCTCTACATAGGCAATTTTCTTGTCATCCAGATCTTTTACGGGAAGTATAGCACCATCATTTTTTAAAACAGTTAAGGCCTGAGCCATCGCTTTGGTGTAGATCACATCATCTTCCGGTTTGTTTAAATCGGCATACAGGTTTTGCGTATCAACCGGCTTGTAATCATTAAGCCCCACTTTAAATTTGGCAAATAAGATTTTCTTTACAGACCGGGCAAGTCGGTCTTCGGAGATGCTTCCATTTTTAAAAGCTTCTTCAATTTTTGCTGCGGCTTTAGGTACATTTTCACTGATAAGCAAAATATCATTTCCTGCTAAAAAGGCTTCCAGATCGATATCTCCAGGCTCTTTAAAATTAGCAGCTCCCTTCATATTCAAAGCATCCGTAAAAATAAGTCCCTGAAAATCGAGGCTATCTTTTAGCAAACCGGTTACTACCTTTTTAGATATGGATGTGGGATATCCTTTGCGACTCTCCAATGCAGGTACATTAAGATGTGCAACCATAATACTGGCAATACCCGCGTCAATCAAAGGCTTATACGGATACATCTCAATAGAATCTAGGCGTTGACGCGAAAAAGGTATCGTAGGTAAGGTTTTATGCGAGTCCTGATTGGTATCGCCGTGACCTGGGAAATGCTTGGCACTCCCTAATACTCCGGTGCTTTGCATTCCTTTTAAAAAGGCAATACTTTTCTGAGTAACATTGTTTCGGTCTTCACCAAAAGAGCGATTACCAATAATCGGGTTTTCAGGATTCACATTGATATCTACTACGGGCGCAAAATTGATATGAACACCCAGGCGTTTATTGTGCAAACCTATTTGTCTCCCGACTGCTTCAACAATTTTATCATCTTTAATCGCACCCAGAGTCATATTCCAAGGGAAAGCATAAGTAGAATCAAGACGCATAGCAAGTCCCCATTCGGCATCCATTGCGACGAGCAACGGCACTTTACTGGCAGCCTGAAATTCGTTATTGAGTTTGGCCTGCCGCATGGGACCACCTTTAGAAAAAATTACACCTCCTATATGCTGGTTGCGAATTAATGATTTGATCGCATCAGTTTTGCTTTTGGGATCACTAGAAAAAACATCTACCATAAAAAGCTGACCAATGCGCTCCTTCAGGCTCATAGCATTATATACGCTGTCAACCCAGGCTTGTTGTTCTGAGAGTTCTTTTGCTATTAATGGATTTTTATTCTGTGAAAAAGCCTGAGAACTTATCAGAACAATAAGCATCAGGAAAACTGATTTATGCAGCATAGCTTTTTTATTTAAAGAAACGGTTATGCCAGCTTTCTATTGCAGGAACTTCCCAATGTTCCTCATATTCTTCAACGGTATTGACCAAATTATTGAAAACTGTGGTATTCTTACCTACAGCACCGTCTTTAGCCATCTTTTTAAAGTCTGCCAAAGGTTTAAAATGCAAACGATCATTTTGAATGTAGGTTACATTCATTTTATCAAGAAGTGAAACTTCGTAGTCATTCTCCAACTTTTGTATAAAACGAACCTGAGCATCTATAGAGCATCCGGAAGCAGCATTCAAATTTTGATCCAGGCCAATTACAATAAAACGGTCGTATTTAATCTCAAATGCCGCATTGAGGTTCGCCCCGTGAGCCGTCCACTGTTCGAGAAAAATGGAAAGTTCCTGATTTAGTTTGGGTAGTTCTTCATCGGTGAATTTACGGTCGCTCTGATAAATCCAGATGCGTGAATTTTTAGGTAATTCCTGAAATTGAATAAGCATAAAGTTTGATCCTGAATATGATCACAAACTTAAGGTTTATCACAAAGTTGTTGAGAGAAGAGAGTGTTAAAAGGCTCTAAAAACCAAAGCCTTTTCCGGGATTATTTATTCGAAAAGGTAAAAGAAGAAATCAAATCTACAATTATTCGATATGAGAAATCACAACCCATTTGCTCGTGGGGCCATCATATACCATTTCGATCATTCCGCGTGCTGAAATATTAAAGGAAGAGCCGGTAAGGGTATCTACCTGATTGCCGGGAAGCGATAAATTACTCATATTAAGAATAGTGAGCGTGCTTTTGTCATCCTGGTACAGGTATATATGACGGCCATCATAGCCGCCCTGTATACCGGTAATTTTAATATTACCTGGTGTATTGATGAGTTTAATGACTATTTTATCTTCATTAGCTTGCCCTGCACCTATTTTGAGGTCTAGATTATTAGTGATTCCTCCAGGAAAAACTACGATATTTTTAAGGTCTCCGACGCCCATTGTATAATAGCTCGAACTTCGCATAGATATGCGACCTTCATTCAAAACCAGATTCTGACCCAGATCAATGGTTGTGAGTACTCCGTTTTCATCTGCGGCGACCAATGCATCTACATTTTTATCAATAATGGCAGACTCTACCATTATGGTACCATTAACATCAAGCATTTTGGTAGGCTGTGTCGTACCAATCCCTACCTGAGCCTGAGTTGCAAATGATACTGTTGCCAGAAGCACTATACTAAATAGCTGTATTGTTTTCATAATTTGGGGTTATTATGTGCTATTCCTGAAACTTGATGATAAACCAGCGTCCTAAGCCGTCATCACCACCGTTTTCATCATAAACCAATTCACAAAACCCCTGTCCTGATGTGGACCTTGAAGAATTAGCAAGGGTTAGAATTCTATTCTGAGCCGCAGAGCCTTTATCGTCTTGCTGAAAACTCATATTCGCAGTACCAGCGTTATAAATAATAACACGACGACCATGGCTGCCATCTTTAAGTCCTGTGATTGAAACCTTGCCACCCGTATTAAAAACAGTTAGAAGCGTAACATCCTTATTGGTCCCATTGATATCTAAATCAAGATCGTTGTAAAACCGGTTACCTCCGCTGTTTTTGTCAGGAGTCACAGTGTCTAAATCATATTCTCCTAGAGATAATTTTGTTGGCGTAAGACGAATTTCTTTCTTGTTGTTTTCTTTAATGATGCCTCCACCTAATTCTGTTTTTCGAAGCAAGCCATTTGAGGTGGTACCAGTAAGATCGAGACCGTTAGAAGAAAGGTCCCGCACCCTAACATTACCATTAACATCTAACTGATGTTGTGGGTTTGAAGTGCCAATACCTACCTGAGCAGTCAGAAGACCACTTCCTAGAAATAAAATTCCATAAAAAAAGAGTAATTTTTTCTTCATACGCGGATGTTTTAATCTCTAAGATTGACCAGTAGCCATTTGTTAATTGTGCCATCATAAATGAATTCTGCGACACCTTTACCACTTAGTCCCATACTTGAACCATTAGGTAAAATAATTTGATTCTCATCACTTGAAGCTGTTGCACCGTTTGATCTGTCAAGAAAAGTAACGTTAACTGTAGATTCATTCAAAACATAAATATGTTTACCGTCTATACCATCCTGAAAACCGCTTATACTGTAGTTACCCGAAACATCATTAAGCCTTACAATAGGAGTCATTTGATGCACTCCATTTAAGGCTATATCAAAGTCGTGGTAAACATTACCACCGCTCAAAGTATTTGTAGTAACCGATAAATCTTCGATATTGAGCAAGTCTGCACCTGAATCGTTTATAATGGTAAGCTCATTATTAATAATCCCAAACTCATCACCTAAATCGACTTCACCAAGAATACCGGTATCACCAATACCAACTACCCGCTTAGGCTGCACGGAAGTATCTGGAATATATTGCATTGCTCCAGCCACGTGCAGCGTTGCCTGTGGATTATTAGTTCCAAAACCCACTCCCTGAGCGGAAATTTGATTGGTGCTAAATAGTATATTTATAACACAAAATACTATTATAAGACAGTTGTGATTTGGGGTGAAATTGCACATATTCTGTTAATTACTTTTACGAATATAACAAGAATAAAAGTCTAAGTACTAATTTAATCGATTAAATACATAATAAACATTAAAATTTAACTTTATTAAATTTTAATGTAAGTTTTTAACCTACAAAAATCATGTGCTTCATTTTATACATATAAAAAAAGCATCGCTTTCGCGATGCTTTCTGGCTTTGTTTATGCTTTAAAACAACAGGCTTATAAATCATCTGCTGCTGCAATCATTTCTGCAATATCTAGAACCTCGATTTCAGACTCCCTTTCCTTGTTTTTAACACCATCAGTCATCATGGTATTGCAAAATGGACAACCTGCCGCAATTATTTCAGGTTTTGTTTCAAGAGCCTGCTCGGTTCGTTCAATATTTACATCCTTGTTTCCCGGTTCTGGTTCTTTAAACATTTGTGCTCCACCAGCACCACAACAAAATCCTTTGGTTTTACAACGCTTCATTTCTACCAACTCCACTTCCAGCTTTGCGAGAAGGTCTCTTGGAGCTTCATAAATACGATTAGCTCTTGCTAGATAGCACGGATCGTGAAAGGTTATACGTTTACCTTTGTACTTACCGCCTTCAACTGTGAGGCGCCCTTCCGAAATAAGCGACTTCAAAAATTGTGTATGATGCAGTACTTCATAAGTGCCTCCCAAACCAGGGTATTCATTCGCGATGGTATTGAAACAATGTGGACAAGCGGTTACGATCTTTTTAACCTCGTATCCATTCAGTACTTCAATATTGGTAACAGCCTGCATTTGGAATAGAAACTCATTACCCGCCCGTTTAGCCGGGTCTCCGGTACAGCTCTCCTCAGTTCCCAGTACTGCAAATTCAACACCAGCTTTTGCCAATAACTTAACAAAGGCCTTGGTTATTTTTTTGGCACGGTCGTCAAAACTTCCGGCACAACCCACCCAGAATAAAACTTCAGGGGTTTTTCCTTGTGCCATAAATTCTGCCATTGTAGGAACCTTGATCGCTTCTGCCATAAAATGATGCTCTTTTGAGTTAGTCTTTAAATACTTCTATGGTAACGTCTTTTTCTACCAAATCAGTGAATTTACCTTTATAACGGGTAGCACGCACCAAGTGATTATCTATCCAGTGATAGTTACCACCTCTGGGTTTACCCATCAATAAGCTGTGGTAATTGAAACCGTGCTTATCAAGCCAGGCTTCGGTAACTTCACGATGCTCTTCGGTACGTGAGGTGAAAAAGCAAATTATATGACCTTCGTCATACCACTTATTTAAGGTTGCCAAAGCATCCGGAAAGGGCTTACAGGTGGCCATACGCTCAGGTTCCTCATTTGGCACATCTTCAGTAATGGTACCGTCTATATCAATGAGGTAGTTTTTTACACCTTCCGGCAATACAGGACTTACGTGCTCCCCGTCCTCCAATTTTTCACTTAACATTTTGTCTACTTCCTCTTTTTTCATGAGATTCAAATTATAAAATTATGGTTGGTTGCTAGATTTCGTTAATCCAGTTCGCACGGTCCATTTGATTAAAGGGCCATGGGGCTGCATTGTTTTCGATGTTAGTCATTGCATTATTAAGATCTGACGGTGCTGCACTTTGCTCCATAACCAGATATTGTCTCATATCCATTATTATTGAAAGTGGATTAATCCCCACCGGGCATGCTTCAACGCAGGCGTTACAGGTTGTACAAGCCCACAATTCCTCACGAGTAATATAATCATCAAGCAATTGCTTTCCGTCTTCTTTAAATTCGCCTTTATTGGCATCTATATTTTTACCGATGTCTTCAATACGATCGCGTGTTGCCATCATAATGCGTCGCGGAGATAACTTTTTACCGGTCTGATGTGCCGGGCATTCGCTAGTACAACGGCCACATTCCGTGCAGGTATATGCATTTAAAAGTTGCGCCCAGCTTAAATCTGTAGCCTCACTGGCTCCAAACTTTGCAGGAACGTCATCAGCTGAACCTTCTTCTGGCATCGCATAGGGATCAGCATCAGGATCCATCATCAACTTCACCTCATTCGTAACAGCTTCCAGATTATCAAATTCTCCCTGAGGTTTAAGTCGGGCGAAGTAGGTGTTGGGAAATGCTAACAGAATGTGCAAATGCTTAGAATAATACAGGTAATTGAGAAAAACTAAAATACCTAAAATATGTATCCACCAGGCCGCACGCTCAATCATTATGACTGAGGCAGTATCCATATTTTCAAAAAGAGGAGCGATAAACTGGCTTACCGGAAACGCACCTACAACCCCTGAAGCCTGAGCGTAATGATCTGCACCTCGCAGCTGCAAACTCAAATCTGCGGCATTCATAGTAAGAAAAAGCAGCATTAATACAACCTCAAAATACAGGATGAGATTGGCGTCAAGTTTTGGCCAACCCTTCAATTCTTTATTGATAAAACGTCTGATGTGCAGCAGATTACGACGTATCCAGAAGATTATAACACCTACCAGAACCAATAGCGCAAAAACTTCAAAGACTGCGATTAAAAAGTCGTAGAAGCTGCCAAGAAAACTGAAAATACGATGTGTCCCAAAAATCCCATCTATTATGATTTCAAGCACTTCAATGTTGATGATGACAAAGCCTAGATAAACCAGCACGTGAATGATACCTGAAACCGGTCTGCGCACCATCTTATATTGCCCTAAAGCAATCTTAGCCATGTTTTTAAAACGCTGTGGCTTATTATCGCTGCGATTTTCGTCACGACCCAATTTTATATTACGTATGAGTTTTCTGCAATTGAAAACAAAAAAACCTACTCCAGCAGCCAGGGCTAGTGTAAATAAAATATTAGGTAAATACTCCATCGGGTTTATTTAAGTGAGTCTTTCGGCTCCTCATACGGACCGGGGTTTTTGCCAAAAACAGAGAAATGTACGTATCGCTTGGGGTTTAATTTTATGTCCTGAAGCAACTCCTCCATCTGCTTGGTTGCGCGCTCCATGTTATTATACATATTCTTATCATTGATAAGCTGACCCAGAGTACCATCTCCCTGCTCAATTTTTGCAGTGATGCTTTCAAAGTCTGCAACCACACGCTCCATTTTTCCTACGAGTTCATTAACGTTAATCTGTGATAAGCTGTCACTCACCTTACTAAAGTTAGAGGACATATTATCAAGATTTGTAAAAGTACGGGATAGTTTCTGATCATTATCAGCTAATAGCGCATTGAGGTTTTTTGATGCTTCTTTAAAATAGATCGCTGTCTGACTGATGTCGGCTATGGTTTCTCTTAAATTTTTTCGGGTAGGCTCATCCAATACATTAGATACCCCGGTAAGAACGGAGTCTGTACTGTTAATTACAGATTCTACCTTGGCCTGCAATGGCGTAAGACGCTCATTTACCAGTTCAAAAATACCTTCATCAATAGTCCCCTCAAGAGTATCTCCTGATTTTGCTACTTCCTCACGATCGTATTCGGGAACGATAGATAGGTTTTTACCTCCGATCAATCCCCCGCCATAAATCTGTGCCTTACTATTTTTTGAAAACTGAAAATCATTCTGAATATTGAAGGTAACGAGGAGGTCTCCTTTTGAATCGGCAAAATCTATAGATAAGACTTTACCCACAACAAGACCATTAATAGTGACATTAGAACCTGGAGAAAGCCCTTCTACATTGTCGTAGATAGCATAATAGGTACGGTCGTTATTGAGCAGATTGTTACCCTTAAGGAAACTATAGCCAAAGATCAATAGAGCTATGGCTACAACAGCTAAAAGACCTGTTTTTACTTCTCTAGAAATGTTCAATGCACTGAATTTTTGATGAGCTTCAAATTTAGGAATAAAATCTCTTGGGACTTAATCTGCTAACTTTTATTTATAAAATCGTTAGCGTTTTGTTTTATACCATTTTTAAAGGCTACAATATAAGCTGTTTTGTATCCTTTAGCCTGAGCTTCACTCAATTTACGTTGGATCTCGGTATAATTTGAAGTATGCCCGTAATAATATTTGTACAATTTCCCTTCCTTTTCGCGCTCAATCGGGGAAAGCCCTTTGAAGTTGTAGGGTTTCGTATCAAGACTGCGACTACTGGCTGCTATTTGAACCCGAAAAATTGCATTTTCAACCACGACATCTTCAACCTGAGCTACGGGTAACTCTTTCTGAATAGGTAGAAAATCATTTGCCTTTACGTGGTCTTTGTAGTCTACAACTGCACGAGCGATTGAGCCAGCTATTTCCTGCTGACCTCTTGAAGAGTTTAAATACCTCCCTTCTTCCGTATTTGTGATAAAACCGGTCTCTATAAGAATACTGGGCATTACGGTCTGATGTAAGACCACAAAACCAGCCTGCTTTACACTGCGGTCTTTTCGTTTTAATTTCTCTCTAAAATTATCCTGTACATAACTCGCCAGCTGAATGCTTTGATCTAAAAATTCCTCCTGCATCAATGTAAGACCTATAAGAGACTCCGGAGCATTTAAATTATACTGGGCATACTTCTCCTTATAATTATCTTCCAAAAAGATCACTTCGTTTTCAGCTTTAGCAACTTCCAAATTTGTTTTGTTGCGGTGCAATCCCAATACATAAGTCTCTGCGCCAGATGCCTGCGAATGATGGGCATTGCAATGTATCGAAATAAAAAGGTCTGCCTTGGCCCGGTTTGCAATATGACCGCGTTCTTCAAGACCTATAAATACATCTGTTTTACGGGTATAAATTACTTCAATATCCCGGTCACGCTTCAACTGATCACCTACAAGCAGTGCAATTTTAAGAGCAATATCCTTTTCTTTAATTCCACTCCCGGTATTTTTACCGGGGTCGTGCCCTCCGTGACCGGCATCAATCACCACTACAAATTTCTTATAATCAGCGGGTTTGAGATTAGCGTAACTTGTTTTCGCATAAGCGAAAACTATAAATACTAATACGTAGGTTATAATCGTTCTCATATTTGGGTAACGTCAATTTTGTTGGGCTATTTTACACACATTCTAAAACCTGCACTTTCATTTTGCAACGATGAACGTGCATCATCAGCGAGGCTTTTCTATTTTACCAGGGTTTGCCTAGGGCTTCTAAAAAATAGATGTAATTTTGGCACTTTGAATTTTGCCCTTACATTTACAAAAATAGTATTAATCCCATTGCAAACAAAGATCCTCTCAGTACTACTGGTTCTAGGCTTAGGCCTTATAAGCTGTGGGTCTGTTTGGTCTCAGGAACTTCCCGTTAGCAGCCTTAACACCATACCTGCAGACACCTCAGAGACTGATAGGCTTATCCCCAAAGGAACCCTGTTAAGCGAACAAAAACCTGAAGCTGTTCAGGACAGCACCGCTAAAGACAGTATTGTAGCCCCAAGAGAGTCTCTCTCCGATATTGTCAAATACAATGCCACAGACTATAGCCGCTACAATCGTCGGGAAAACAAGCTCTATTTATATAATGAGGCACAAGTTAATTACACCGATATCAATATAAAAGCCGGGCAGATTGTTGTTGATAACAATACTAATACTGTTTTCGCCAAAGGAATCCTCGATTCTACCGGCACCTACACGCAGGCTCCGGTTTTTGTTCAGGGACCCAACACCGTAGAGCCAGACTCTATCAAATACAATTTTAAAACCGAAAAAGCCCTGATCTATGGTTCGCGTACCCAACAACAGGAATTCTACATCCGTAATGAGGTGAGTAAACGGGTAAATGATTCGGTTGTTTTTATGAAAAATGTACGTTTCACTACCAGTGAAAATGAGGATGACCCCGAATATTACTTTTACGCCCGGAAAGTGAAATTCGTACCCGGCAAAAAAATTGTTACCGGCCTGGTCAATATGTTTGTCTATGATGTCCCCATACCACTAGGAGTGCCTTTTGCTTATTTCCCAATGGAAAAGGAAACCAGCGTTTCCGGCTTCATTTTACCATCTCCCGGTGAAAACAGAGAACGGGGGTATTTTTTACAGAATGGAGGTTATTATTTTGCTATAAACGATTATGTTGACCTCACGTTGCAGGGTGATTATTATACAAACGGAAGTTATGCATTACGCGGAAGCAGCTCGTATCGTAAGCGTTATAAATTTAGTGGTAATGTAAACATCCGATTTGAACGCTTATTGGCCAGCGAGCGTGGGTTTCCTGATTTTTCAGAAACCAATACTTACAACATTCAATGGTCGCACAGTCAGGATACCAAATCAAGCCCCAACAGTCGCTTTTCGGCATCGGTAAACCTGGGAAGTAGTAATTACTTCAGGCAGTCTACTAACATTGACAACGTAGCCAGCCGTCTTACCAATACTCTGAGTTCATCTGTGTCCTATTCTAAGACCTTTCAAACTGTGCCACAGGTAAACCTGGCTTTAACGGCAAGACATTCTCAAAATACGCAGACGCAGCAAATTAATATGACGCTACCCAGTTTACAGGTAAACGTTGATCGTATTTATCCTTTTGCACCAGCTTCAGGAACGAAAAAAGGTATTTTTCAAAATATTAACTTCAACTACTCGGGAAGTGGTGAAAACCGCATACAAACTACAGACAGTTTATTTTTTACCGCTCAGATGTTTCGGGATGCCGAATTGGGAATTCGTCACAGCATACCCATAACAACCAACTTTAAACTCTTTGATTACCTCAGTGTTTCGGCCAGTACAAATTTTCAGGAAAGCTGGGTATTTGAGACCATCAATCAGCGATATGATGTGGAACAGCAGGCAATTGTTAGAGACACTGTAGGTGGTTTTGACCGGTTTAATACGTATAATTTCAGTACAAGTATTGGTACAACCCTATATGGTCAGTTTAACTTTGGCGATGATAAAAAAATTCAGGCCATACGCCATACTGTCAAGCCTTCGGTATCTTTCAATTACAACCCGGCATTTGACCAGTATTACGAGACTTTCCTTGCTCCGGAGCTTGATGACCCAAACGGCCCATTAACCCGTGAAGTGACTTATAGCCGTTTTCAGGGCGGTTTTTATGGTGCTCCCAGCAACTTTCAGTCTAGCGGAATCAGCTTTAACGTTAATAACACCATTGAAGCCAAAGTACGTGACAAAGATTCAACCGCACTGGAGCCTAAAAAAATAGACTTACTGAGTAACCTGGCCATTTCAACCAACTACAACTTTTTGGCAGACAGTTTAAAACTGAGTCCAATCAATGTTCGGGGAACGATACCCATTATTCAGAGCAAACTCAGTGTAAATTTTAATATGACTCTGGATCCCTACGCATTAAATAATAACAACAGACGTATTGATAAGCTGAATATTGCAAATGGCGGAAGCTTATTTAGGCTGACTAATGCCAGTGCCAACTTTGGATATTCCTTTAGCAGTAAAACCTTTGGGAAAGAAAATGACGACCTTGAAGGTGAGGATACACAAACTGCCCGAAACGGAGCAAGACGCGATAACTTACTGGGGGAAGACAGCAGGCAATTACAGAATAAGTTTAATGACGCCGAGGGTGCCGATGAAGATCCGGAAGAAGATCAGGAACTGTACAATTACAAAATCCCGTGGAACTTGCGGGTAAACTATAATGTAAATTACGGCAACAACGCAAGGCAGAATATGATTACTTCCCACGCCATCAACTTTAGCGGTGATGTGGAACTGGGCGAAAAATGGTTTGTAGGAGCCTCCTCAGGTATTGATGTTACTACCGGAAAGTTTACCCCTACCCAATTGCGCTTTGCCAGAGACCTGGAAAGCTTTAATATGACCTTTGCCTGGACGCCATTTGGAACCTATGCTTCGTGGAACTTCTTTATCGGAATTAAATCGAGCGTGCTTAGCGATCTCAAATACGAGCAGCGCCGAACTCCAGATCAACGTCTATAACAGGTAAACCTGAAATCAACTCACTAAAATCAATACAAAATGAAAAAAATAATCAGCACCTCAAATGCCCCAGCACCCATAGGGCCTTATAATCAGGCGATCTTTGCCGGAGACACGTTATACATTAGTGGTCAAATACCTCTTGATCCAAAAACCGGCGAACTCGTTAGCGGAGATATAGCAAAAGAGACTAAAATGGTGATGAAAAATCTGGAAGCCATTCTTACCGAAGCTGGCCTTAACTTCGAAAACGTAGTGAAAAGCTCTATCTTCTTGAGTGATATGGGCAGTTTTGCAGCAGTTAACGAGGTGTATGGAAGTTATTTTAATGAAGAAACAGCACCTGCGCGAGAGACTGTGGAAGTAGCTAATCTTCCGAAATATGTGAACGTTGAGATCTCTATGATCGCTATAAAATAGCACTCGTTTTTAACGCACAAAAAAGCCCGAAACTCAAGAGTTTCGGGCTTTTTATTTTATAAAGTAGACGACAGGCTACTTGACCATCATATAGTTCTTGTGATACGATACAAGACCTTCAATAGGACGTTTCAGCACCTTACCGATCTTCAAATCGTATTCTTTAAGCACAGCTTTCAGTTCATCCTGCAAGTAGAAGGATATGGAACCTACAAAGTGAACCGGAATTTCCTTAGCGTTTTCAAACTGAAGTACCTGGTGCTCTATAAATAATCTAAAGCCTTTGCGAATAAGCTTTTTGCAGTAATCATGATCTTTGTTAGTTATCACAAAACGTGCAAACTGCGCCAAATAAGTATTTGGATTCGGCATTTTATATAAATGATTCTTTATACTTTCGGCAGTAAGATCAAATTGCTTTGCAAACTCGTAAGCCAGTTCTTTTGGGATTTTATTGAAATGAAAATCTCGCAGTAATTGTCTTCCGAAGTAATTACCACTTCCATCATCCATAAGGATGTAACCCAATGAAGTTACTTTTTGCTCTATATCCTTACCGTCGTACAAACTGCAGTTAGAACCGGTACCTATGATACATACAATACCCGGCTCGCCTTTTTTAGTAGTAGCATAAAGAGCAGCATAGGTATCTTCTTTAATATCGATAACCTCAGCCTTATCAAAGAAATCTTCAAAAACACCTTTTATAAGCTCTTTTGGCTTTTGAGTTCCACAACCTGCACCGTAAAAATGAACGTGCGTCACGTCATGACGGTGTTTGTACAACTCGTAATTGTTGATGATGCGCTCGGTTAGAATTTCAGCAGACAAAACCTGTGGATTTAACCCAAAAGTTTGTGTTTGAAACATCTCGTTACCTTCAGCATCAAGGGCTATCCAATCTGTCTTGGTCGACCCGCTATCTACTAATAATATCATGTGGTAAGGGTTTAAAAAAACCCTTTAAGCCTATACAGACTTAAAGGGTTGAAACTTTTATTATAGTGAATTAACGTACTCAGCCAAATCTACTAATTTGTTTGAGTAACCAAATTCGTTGTCGTACCAAGAAACGATTTTGAAGAATTTAGAATTCAACTCAATACCAGCACCTGCATCAAAAATACTGGTACGTGGATCGCTAACAAAATCCTGTGATACTACATCTTCTTCAGTATAACCTAATACGCCGGCCATTTCTCCTTCAGAAGCAGCTTTAAAGGTCTTTTTGATATCCTCATAGCTAGTTTCTTTAGATAAACGAACGGTTAAATCTACTACAGAAACATCTACGGTAGGTACTCGGAATGCCATACCTGTAAGTTTTCCTTTCAATTCAGGAATAACTTTGGTTACGGCTACGGCGGCTCCTGTACTCGCTGGAATAATATTTACCATTGCAGAACGACCACCTCTCCAGTCTTTCTTAGAAGGACCGTCTACTGTCATTTGAGTAGCAGTAGTTGCGTGTACCGTTGTCATTAAAGCTTCATCAATACCGTAAGCATCATTTAATACTTTAGCCAGAGGAGCCAGACAGTTAGTAGTACAAGAAGCATTTGAAACGATATTATCGCTTGCTTTAACGTCTTTATGGTTAACTCCCATTACAAACATGGGTACATCTTTAGAAGGCGCAGAAATCACAACCTTTTTAGCACCTGCCTGAATATGATAGTCAGCAGTTTCCATTGAGGTGAAGATACCGGTACACTCGGCAACAACATCTGCACCAACTTCATCCCACTTTAAGTTTTTAGGATCGCGCTCTGCAGTAATACGTACGGTTTTACCGTCAACCACAAGATTACCATCCTTTACTTCTACTGTACCGTCAAAGTTTCCGTGTACAGAATCATATTTTAATAAGTATGCAAGGTGTTCAACATCTAACAAGTCGTTGATCGCCACAACATCTACGTTGTCACGCTTAACGGTTGCTCTAAATACAATACGACCAATACGGCCAAAACCATTGATACCTAATTTTAAATTTCCCATTTTTCTAGTGTTTGGATTTGTACTATGCTTATGTGGTCATAATTTCAGACACGCGCACAAGCTCTTTATTAATATGTGATTTTCCTTTGATGGCTTTTTCTATAGGATACAGTACCATTTTTTCGTGCTGTATTCCCACCATATAATTGCTTTGTCCTTCAAGTAAAGACTCTACGGCTTTTACCCCCATACGGCTGGCAAGCACGCGATCGTAACAACTGGGAGAACCCCCACGTTGCATATGTCCCAGAACAGCAACCCGTACATCATAACCCTCAAGGTTTTGATCTACATAATCCTTAAGTTCAAAAACGTTTTTACCGGTTTTATCCCCTTCGGCAACTACAACAATACTGGAACTTTTCCCACTTGCTTTACTTCGTAATAAAGATTCAAGCAAACGCTCAAGACCCAGATTCTCTTCAGGAATCAAAATCTCCTCCGCTCCGGCACCAACGCCTGCATTGAGGGCAATGTGACCCACATCTCGGCCCATTACCTCAACAAAGAATAGTCTGTTATGTGAACTGGCCGTATCACGAATTTTGTCAATAGCCTCAACAACGGTATTTAGTGCTGTATCGTAGCCCAACGTGCGGTCTGTACCACTAATGTCATTATCAATGGTTCCCGGAATACCAATTACCGGAAAATTGAATTCTTTATTGAAATAGAGGCCACCGGTAAATGTACCGTCACCACCTATTAACACAAGAGCATCAATCCCGTTTTCTATAAGATTATCGTAGGCTATCTTGCGTCCTTCCGGTGTTCTGAAACGATCTGATCGTGCCGATTTAAGCATTGTTCCGCCCCGGGTGATGATATCGCGTACACTTCGTGCATCCATCGGGTGAAAATCACCATCTATCAGACCTTCATAGCCTCTGTAAATACCTACACAATCTACTTTGTGATAAGCACAGGTACGTACGACTGCACGAACCGCAGCATTCATCCCGGGAGAATCTCCTCCCGAAGTTAAAACTCCGATTTTTTTAATTTTTTGTGTCATTTCCTGTAGAATGAAAGGTAAAAATAGCAATTTCATTGCCTTTTAATAAGCCATTGGCAATGAATTTAATCGTATTCTCAATTTCAATCGTTATCGTTAATAACTATTTTTATTTGAGGGGTGTTTTTTTAGAAATAATGATCTGAAATGAGTCTTTTTGAGAGTTTAAAAAAGAAATAGCCTTCAAAATATCATATTCTCAAAGCCACAGTCCGAAATAAATCAGTCTAATCCCTGATACGGGATCTCCGAATCTGGTTGAATGATCTTGATTTCTTCTTCAACTTCCCGCATCTTGCCTTTAAATATTTTCCTGATGAGTTCTTTGAATGTATTGAAATCTACCGAGTATGACAGACCGGCTCCCTGTGTATACCCTTCATTATTGCGGGCAACAAATTGAATATCGGTCTGACGGTTAAAAATACTGGCGCGCAATGTTCCATCCTCGTTGAGCAAGAAGTTAACCTCTACGTCACCTACAACTGCCTGTTCGCTGATACCGCCCACCGGCACCCCTACTTTACCATTTATGATGACTCTATTAGATATTTGGGTTGAAAGTGTAAATCCAAAACGCCCCGAAGTCTGCAGATCAGGACGGTTGTCTGCCTGCACATAATCTAAGCCTACATTAAACTTACCGTCTTCGTCCGATAACAGATCGTTAAAAATACCTGAAGCCGTCTCAATAAGGTTACCATAAGCAGCCGACTGCGCATCAATACCATTCTGGCTAAAGAAAGATCCCTGAGTAACTAAAGAGAATGCCTGCAACTCCCGTGTCGCCCGGTTGTCTAACCTGTAAGCTAACTCAGAAGTTACAATAGAACTCGTGTTAGGGAACTCAAAATCAAAAGTAATCTCTGGCTGCATCAATTCGCCATCAAGATTAATAATCACATTTACCGGAATTTTGCGGTTTATAGAAGGGTTTTCCAACAGAATGGAAGGATTTGCCTGTGTTTTGTAGACTGCGCTGATGTCTAGCAAGGCTTCGGTAGGATTTCCATCCCAGCTTATTTTTCCTTCCGGAAGGATGTCAAATTGTTTCTGCACTACCCCGCTGTACCTGAAGTTGTAAGTTCCTTCATAGGGCGTAAAGTCACCAAACATATTAAACTTACCGTTGGTGTTAATTTGAATAAGCAAATAACCCGCACCCCTGCCTTTCAAAGTACTTCCATTGACCTCATCGACCACGATTTCCACTTCGGCATCACGGGTAACCTCCAGATCAAAATTGAGCTCTAAACCTTTAATCTCTTCGATTACGAGCTCATTACCCTGCATACGGCTTTCCTTTTCTTCCGGACTTAAAAAATAAATATTACTGCTGTCTCCAAAAGATTCTGTATCGCTTAGAGGAATTTTAAATACCGTACCACGCTCTGTAGTAGCGGTTACATCAATGACTAACTCGTCTGTAGGTCCTTTTAGTGTGGCTTCCCCACTCATAAAACCGGTACCGTAATAAAGAGCTAAATCATCCTGCTCAGTATCCAACACCAGCAAACGATCTGTATCTATTGACAGATCGAGTTCCCAGTCTCTAAAATACTGGTGACTTATAGTACCACTAAGCGTTCCTTTAGTGTTGTATTTGGTATCGCTTAGCGACACATTGTTAAACCGGAAATTCTGATCATTAAGGGTCACACGTGCCGTACCAGTAAAATCATAATTGGTATTTAAATAAGGTATTGCCAGACCTGCGTTACGCAGCAGCAGCTCCCCGTCTACATCAGGGTTGCGGTAATCTCCAGTTACCGAAGCCCGGCCGCTGGCCAGGCCTCTTATTTTAGATATCACATCTCCTCCCAGTGGACTAAAAGCCTCAAGATTCAGTTTTCGCAGCTGCACGTCCAGATCAATAGAGGGGTTATTTGTGCTTACATCAATGGTTCCTAAAGCAGAAAGCGATTGCACTTCCTCGTTAGTAAGGGTAGTGTTGATTTTATAGTTAGTAAGACTCTCATTGCCCGAAATGGAGAGATCCAAATCACCCATCAGAATGTTATTGATGGTAAAGTTTGAAATATCAACCGTACTGCTGGGCAGGTAAACACCATCTTTCTGTAAAATATCCAGGTTTCCGTTAACAAGCCCCTTTAAATCCAAGCTATCAACATAAGGCGTGATGTGCGAAAGGCGCACCTGCTCAAAATTAGTTTTGATATCCTTATAGGTTGTATCCTTTATTTGCCCGCTAAGGCTAATACGCTCTTCATTGTGCGATAAAATCAACTCTTTAATATCAATGTCTTTAAAATTGTTATCAAAGACAATTTTATTCTCTTTATTATCGGCTTCATTTAAAAACCAATCATTGTTTTTAAACTTAAGACTGCTACGCTTAAATCCTACTACCGAATTGTTGTCTTCATTAATGGTATGATAAAAACTCAGATCAAAGGCATCCTGCTTTTGAGGCCCTCCTTTAAATTCAGATCGAATGAACAGCGTATCCTTCAGAGTAACGTTAATTAAATTGAAATCACTTACACCATACAATCCGCTACCTATGCTATCTGCTTCAATGAACGTATTGAAAAGTGGATTTTTATTATCTACCCGCACATTGACCGATTCGGCCAAAATACCGAAGGCTTTAATTTTTGGAGACCGAAAGGTTAGCTTAAACTCCGAATCGTCAGATACCACACTACCCCGCACAAAGGTGTCGGGTTCAAGTTCTATTTCCGGCACCAGGATTTCAACAATCTTACTGTAGATTTTGATGTCAAAATCCATGAATTGAGCCGTTGTGATTTTTGTTGGTTCATAATTGGTATACAGGCTTCCAATTGCATTTCTGAACAAGGCCTTGACATCGCCTATTTTAAACTGACCTGATATCTGCCCCGAAATAATATCAGGTGAATTGATGGTAATGGTACGTATGCCGCGTCTAAAACCTGAAGTAATTAAAAAGTCCTGAAACTCATACAGGTCGTTGCCATTTTCAAAACTGGCATCGGTAAACAAAATTGTTCCGCCTGTATCATCAATGTTGGTCCCGCGCATATCCATCGCGACATTACCCTTAAGTACAGCAGAAGAATCTTTTAAGAAATTGAGCTTTCCGAGATCAACACGGGTAATATCTGCCGTAAAATCGTAGGTGTGTATTTCTTCGGAAATATCAATAAGTCCATCAAATGTAAACTGTGCATTGGGATCGTCTACCGTCAGGTTACCATCAAAAACCGGATTTCGTAAGTTTCCAGAAACAGTAATTCCCTTATAGGTGTAGCCTTTATATCGCAATCTGCTAATATTTCCGTCTACACTGGTAGCAAGCGTTTCTGCCTCGAGCCCTTTACCGTCAACAGTAACATTAAAACTCGCGGTTTCTAACAGGGGATCTTTAAATAATCGCCCCAGATTAAAGCGTTCCCCGCGCAATGAACCGCTGTAGGTGGCCTGGCCTATATTTTGGAAGTTTCTAAAATCAATATCGGTTTGTAGAAAGCCGAGATCGGTTTGTACATCAGCATTTGCGTAAACCGTATTTTCGGTTACCGTGAGTTTACCCTTTAAATCTGCAGTGCCCAGACGCACCAGTTCGGGCGGAAGACTATTGCCCAACACATTGGGAAGCAACCGGGTAAGATCAAGATAGGAAGTCTGTAGCGTGCGGTAATCGCCATCTATACGGAAGGTGTTTCCGTCTGAAAGCAGGCGTTCAAAATGTACATTACCCAAAACCCGACTGTTTTCAATACCTCTTAGATTTAGGTTTTGCACCCTGAAATCATTGAGTGTACCAGTCAATTTTCCGGAAAGGTCAATGCGATAGCCGCCTCCAAATTCAGCATAGAAGGCTTTTAAATCTGTTGTAGCGATTTCGCTTTGCTTAAAGTCTGCCGTGATCTGCACCAGATTATTGAAGTCAGAAAAAGCCTCATTGCGGGTATCGAGTTTAAGGTCGCCACGAATCATCGAATTTTCGGTTTTAAGGGTCATGTCTTTTAAAACAATCTCATCAGGATTGTACTTAAAATCGGCCTCAAGACCCCGCACGTGGTAACCCTGAGCAGCATCAAGGTTTAGTTCTTCAATTTGTGCTGTGACTTCGACATCATCAAGCTTAAAATCACTGGCAACCAAATTCAAATTGGAGAAATTTACCAAATTGGGATCATCCCGGTTTTCATCGATAAACCGGAATTTCATATGCTCTAAATTAACTTCAGAAGATGATAATTTGAAAGGAGTGCCAGATGGATTACCGGTATTGAATTTCTGCGAAAAAATATAGAGATTATCGTTTTCTTCACCTTTATACTTGCGTACATTCATCGTTCCGTCCGAAATAGTCACATCCCCAAGGTTGAGCCGGTTATTAAGCAGTTGCTGAAGACTAAGAATACTGGTTTCTACTGTTTCGGCAAAAATGAGTGTGTCGTCGTGATGATCTGCGATATAGACCTCATCAAGCACGGCATTCCCGTTATACTTGATACGCACACGCTCTACCGAAATATCTGTCCCGTACTTTTCATTGAGCGAATTGGTAACCTTACGTGCCACTGAAGTCTGTACACCGGGAATGGAGAAAATAATTAGAAACAAAGCAAATGACCCTATTGCGATAAATAGGACACGTCTCAGTATTTTTCTAAATTTTCTGATATGTTATTAAGTTTTAACTTTGCCAATCCCGGCAAAATACAAATTTAGTTTACCATTTGTAGCCAGGCTTTTGAACAGCTTATAAAAGTCTATTACTAAAAGCCTAATTTTGGGTAAAAGTACATGAACAATCCCTATGCCTAACGCAGATCTTACAAAAAATAAAACCTATATTCTCGCTATAGAATCGTCCTGTGATGATACGGCAGCAGCTGTACTCGACAACGACAAAACCCTCTCAAATGTTGTGGCCCGCCAGGCCGTTCATGAGGAATATGGCGGCGTAGTGCCCGAGCTGGCCTCGCGTGCACACCAGCAAAATATTGTCCCGGTAGTACATCAGGCTCTTAAAAAAGCCGGAATTACCAAAGAAGACCTAAGCGCGGTAGCGTTTACAAGTGGCCCCGGCCTTATGGGTTCCCTTCTTGTAGGCATGTCGTTTGCCAAATCACTTGCAATGGGCTTAGACATTCCACTTATCGATGTAAACCACATGCAGGCACATATTCTGGCGCACTTTATAGACGAGGCAGGCTATGATAAACCAGAATTTCCGTTTCTGGCGCTGACCATTTCCGGAGGACACACTCAGGTGGTACGGGTAGATTCCTATTTTGATATGACCATCTTAGGACAAACCCTTGACGATGCTGTAGGTGAAGCCTTTGATAAAAGTGCCAAAATCCTGGGACTGCCCTATCCCGGCGGACCTTTAATTGATAAATATGCGCAAAGCGGAAACCCCAAAGCATTCCCATTTACCAAACCGAAAGTAGGTGGACTTGACTTTAGCTTTAGCGGACTCAAAACCGCAATTTTATATTTCTACCAAAAAGAGGTTGCAGCAGATCCTGATTTTGTTGAAAAGCACCGGGATGACATTTGTGCTTCCATACAATATACCATCATCAACATTTTGATGGATAAAATCAAGAAGGCTGTAAAACAAACCGGAATCAAACGGGTTGCCATTGGTGGCGGCGTTTCAGCAAATAGCGGTATTCGCAAGGCTCTCAAGGATGCTGAAGCTAAATACGGGTGGAAAACCTTTGTGCCCAAATTTGAATACACTACAGACAATGCTGCGATGATAGGAATTGTAGGCTATTTAAAATATAAAGATGAAAACTTACAGGGCTCCGGTTATGTAGAAACCCAAGCCAAGGCGCAATCCCGACTTAAATTCTAACTATGCAGCTTTTTTACAATCCGGATATTGCGGCAAATGCCCAAGAGGCAAAGTTCCCTAAAGATGAGAGCAAGCATATTGTAAAGGTACTGCGCAAGCGCGAAGGAGATATTCTCGACATCACAAATGGAAGCGGTAATTTTTTTAAAGCCGAAATCACTCAGGCGAGTCCGTCAAATTGTAAGGTAAAAATCCTCGAAGTCACAACGGAAAAACCCTTTGACTATCACTTGCATATGGCTGTAGCGCCTACCAAACTGAATGATCGTTACGAGTATTTTCTTGAAAAGGCTACTGAAATTGGTATCTCAGAAATAACTCCTATCATCTGTGATCACAGCGAGCGCAAAGTCATTAAAGAAGATCGCTACGAGCGTATTCTGCAAAGTGCGATGAAGCAATCGCTTAAAGCATACATTCCCAAACTGAACCCTGCGGTTTCCTTTTCAGAATTCATCGAAGCGCAAAAAAACACAGAAACGGAACGATTTATTGCCCATTGTGAAGAAACCGACCGGTTTTCTCTGAAGCAAAAACTAAAACCCAAAATGGATGTCCTAATCCTGATAGGGCCCGAAGGTGATTTCTCTACAACTGAGATTGAATTGGCTCTAAAATCGGGCTTTCTACCCGTGATGCTGGGTGAACAACGCTTACGTACCGAAACTGCGGCTGTTGTGGCTACTCATAGCGTTGCCTTTGTGAATGAGGTTTAGGGTTCAAAATTCAAGGTTCCAACTTCAAACTTTGAATCTTAAATCTTGAATTATCAAACTAATTCATCACCTGAACCAGTAATTCTTTAAGCAAATCTCCCTGAGGTACATTATACGCCCCTACCCCTTTGCTTTTTACATCTGCGGTACGCAAGAGGTTAATGATGTGACTTACTTTTTTCATCGGGTAATTACGCGCCGCATCTGTATACTGACTCACGAAATACGGATTCACCTTTAAAGCTTTGGCTACCGATGCTTTGTCTTTACTAGGCAAGCCGTGGTAAATCAACAGGTTTTGAAAAAAGCTAAACAACAGCGCAATGGTCACCACCATCGGGTTGTCTTTTGGGTTTTGAGCAAAATAATTGATTATACGATGCGCTTTAACCACATCCTTATCTCCAATCGCCCGTTGTAACTCGAAGTTATTAAAGTCTTTACTGATCCCGATATTCTGTTCCACAGCAAGCGGCGTAATCGTACTGCCTTTCTCCATTATGAGTTGCAGTTTTTCGAGCTCATTGTTGATTTTTGAAAGATCGGTCCCCAGAAACTCCACCAGCATATGAGCTGCTTTGGGTTCTACAGGATAGCCTTTGCTTTGCATTATCCGGCGTATCCAATCGCCAACCTGGTTTTCATAAAGGCGTTTGCTCTCGAAAATAATCCCATTCTTGGCGATATTTTTGTAAACTCGCTTACGCTTGTCAAGCTTTTTGTATTTGTAGCAAAAAACCAAAATAGTAGATGGTTGCGGATTTTCGGCGTAAGCTTCCAGCTTATTTTTTTTGTCGTCAGACTGCGCCAGGATTTCCCGGGACATATCCTGAGCTTCCTTAACAATCACAACCTGATGTTCGGCCATCATCGGGAAACGCTTAGCCTGAGCAATCACATCATCCAGACTCACATCACGACCGTAAAGCACCATTTGATTGAAGCCACGCTCTTCTTCGGTTAATATTGTTGAAGCAATAAAATCAGAAAGTTGATCAATGTAATACGGCTCATCACCCATCAAAAAATAGATGGGCTTGTAGTTTTTATTCCTAATGTCTTTTACAATTCGGGTAACTTCTTCCACAGATCTGATTTTTACTGCCGCAACTAAGACCAGTTGCCGGGCAGACTGCTATTTGGAGCTTGGTATACTTATACGGGATAATTACCTTTGCCGGGATGCAGCAACTCAACTTCCCCCCGTATACCTTCAGGCTCAAAAGTAGCGAAAATAAACCGCTTATATTTGACCCCATCCGTAAAAAATTCGTCGTCCTGACCCCAGAAGAATGGGTTCGTCAACATACGGTAAAGCATCTTCAAGAAGCTTATAACTATCCGTTGAGTTTGATCAACGTGGAGAAAGAACTTAAGGTTAATGGACTCTCAAAACGTTATGATGTTGTTGTTTTTGAATCTGACGGAAGCATCAGGCTTATTGTTGAGTGCAAAGCTCCTAAGGTTATTATCAATCAAGTCACTTTTGACCAGATTGCCCGATACAACCTCACCCTGCAAGCTTCCTTTTTAATGGTTACAAACGGCTTGAATCATTATTTCTGCCAGATGGACTACGAACAGAAAAAATATAATTTTTTGCCGGATATTCCGGTTTACAGCCCGTAATTTGCCGTTGTGAATATCGCGATTGTCATACTCAATTGGAACGGCAGACATCTGCTTGAAAAATTTGTACCTGTAGTGCTTGAACATAGTGCTGAGCAGGCTACTGTTTATGTTGCAGACAATGCTTCTACGGATGATTCTGTTGCATTTTTGGACGAAAACTTTCCGCAGGTAAAAGTTATTCGCAATACGACAAATGGGGGATACGCAAAAGGCTATAATGAGGCCTTGCAGCATTTAAATGAAGACCTCTTCATCCTGATGAATAGCGACATTGCAACATCAAAAGGCTGGCTTGGGTCCATTATCAAAAACTTTGAAGAAAACCCGCAACTGGGTGCTGCTCAGCCTAAGATTCTGGATCTTAAACGCCCAGATCATTTTGAATATGCGGGTGCTGGCGGAGGATTCTTAGACTATTTTGGATATCCGTTTTGCAGGGGGCGCTTGTTTGATACGCTCGAAAAAGATCAAGGTCAGTACGACGACACCTTACCGGTATTTTGGGCAAGTGGGGCTTGCCTTGTCGTTCGCAAAAAGGCCTTTTACGAAGCCGGGGCTTTAGATGAAAGCTTCTTTGCCCATCAGGAAGAGATTGACCTGTGCTGGCGCATACAAGCTGTAAATTATAAGGTGTATCATATAGGCAGTAGCCAGGTTTATCATCTTGGTGGAGCAACGCTCGAACAAATGAATCCCCAAAAGACGTTTTTAAATTTTAGAAATAACTTAATGTTACTGCTTAAGAATGTGTCAGGCTTTCGGGTTTGGGGAATACTGTTTTTAAGAATGTGCCTGGATGGTATTGCCGCCATTAAATTTTTAGCTCAGTGGAAAAGCAAACATTGTTTTGCCATTATACGTGCTCATTTTGCTTTTTACTCTAAAATAGGGAGCGTATTGAAGCAACGTCGAAAAACACCTAAAATCAGAAGGTATTCCATTACAAAATCAGTCGTGTGGCAGTATTTTGTACTAGGAAAAAAGTATTACAACGATATCTCCAGAAATTACTAAAAGTATTGTTAAGAATCTGTCATTGGATAGGTTTTTTAATATTTTTGTTGTTACCGAATACTAAAAATTAACAACACGAATTATGAGAAAAATGATGATAGTATCTGCCTCTGCGTTGATACTGCTAAGTTCTTGTGTGTCTCAAAAAAAATACGCTGCTTTAGAAGCCAAACAGCGTGAGACTCAAGATATGTTAAATACAGCAACTGTAAAATTGAACTCGTGTCTGGCGACAGAAGAAAGCCTTCGCGATCAAATAGCAGATTTACGTAAGACCAATACAGATCTTATTAATACACAGGGTAACCTGACCACACTATCTGCTAAAGGTGCAGAAAACCTTGAGAAATCTTTGGAGCAAATGAAGGAGAAAGATCTTCAGATCAAAGCTTTCCGTGATGCTCTTAACCGAAAAGATTCTGTAACGCTTGCTTTAGTTACCAGTTTAAAAGGAGCTATTGGCAACCTGAACGACGAAGACATCGAAATCAATGTTGAGAAAGGCGTTGTTTATGTTTCTATTTCTGATAAATTACTTTTTAACAGCGGTCGTTGGGATGTTACCAACCGTGCAAAAGAAGTTTTAGGCAAAGTAGCTACAGTAGTGAAAAATAAGCCTGAAATTGAATTTATGGTAGAAGGTCACACCGATAGCAAGCCTATTAGCACTTCAGTAATTGAAGATAACTGGGATCTTAGTGTGAAGCGTGCAACTTCAGTAGTGCGTATTCTTCAAGAAGAATTTGGTGTACCACCAGAGCGTATGGTTGCAGCAGGTAGAAGTTATTATGTACCTCTTGCCAGCAACGATACTGCTGAAGGTCGTGCTCGTAACCGTAGAACCCGTATTGTAGTATTACCAAAACTGGATCAATTCTACAAAATGATTGAAGACGGAATGCCGAAAAACTAAGAAAGATTAGTCTTTTGAACAAAAAAACCCGGTCTATATAGACCGGGTTTTTATTTTATCATCCTTTCAATTCATTAATTATTCAAGGAAGTCATAATCTCTTCTTCGGTATGGATAAAAACTAATCGGTTTAATTTTAAACCGTATTTATGTTTTCTAAATGGTTAAGTCTCCCTTTCCTTCCCGTATTAATACGGCTTCACCACTCGTAAGGTCAATCACAGTTGAAGGAACGTTACCGCCGTATCCTCCATCAACCACCGCATCTACCAGCTTCTCCCATTTTTCAAGTATTAGCTCAGGATCTGTAGTGTATTCGATTACTTCATCTTCATCACGTATAGAAGTAGAAATAATTGGGTTACCCAATTCTTTAACGATCGCACGTGCTATGGCATTATCGGGTACCCGTATACCAACCGTTTTTTTCTTTTTAAACACCGTTGGCAGGTTGTTATTACCTGGCAGGATAAAGGTATAAGGTCCCGGAAGGGCTCTTTTTAGCAGTTTAAAAGTTGGTGTATCTATTTGCCTAACGTAGTCTGACAGATTGCTCAAATCTTCGCAAATAAATGAGAAGTTGGCTTTATCAAGTTTTACCCCACGCAATTGCGCCACGCGCTCCAGAGCCCGGTTACTGGTTATATCACATCCTAAACCGTAAACCGTATCTGTAGGGTAGATGATGACGCCATCATTTTTAAGAATTTTGACGATACGCCTGATCTCCTTTTCACTGGGATTTTCTTCGTAAACTTTGATAAACTCTGCCATAGTCTTAGGCTTTTTGTACTTCGCTTTCCAGTTTTAAAACCTTAGCCCCATCTTCCTGTTCAATATAAAGAGCTTTATCGCCTTCTTCACCTTTTCGGGTGATTTCTGAACCGTCAATGGTTTTAGTTACTTCTTTGGTATAGGTCTCTTTTACAGTACCAGTTGCTGTACCGTTACCCCATTTCCATTTTACATCGCTTCCTTCTCGTATCATGTTTTTCTTTTAAAAATAAATGACTTCAGGAAAATAAGCCTGCACACTAACAGAAGATTAACGTTGCTAAAAAACAGAAATTAACTTGCCCAGTGTCTGTATTTATAAAGCAGTTTGGCCACGTTAGCCTCCCAGGCTTGTTCTTTTTCTCGATCAACAGAGTGTTTAGTTTCCCGATCAAAATCTACCTGCATCGCCTTTCGGGCCTTTTCTATCTTTTGATAAATAGCCTGTATTTCGGCTTTTGAATTGCGGGTGAATCTATACTCGGCAATGGTTTGACGTAGTATCCGCGCATGAAGTTCGGAGATATCAAAGTGCGTCTGTTCGTGAGCCAGTGTGGTCTCATTAATCAGTTTGGGCACATACCAAGAAAGATTCGGATAAAAATTTGCGTAAACCTTAGACGCTTTTTTAATGAGGTAGCCCCGAGAATTTATAGCATAGGTATGACTGATTCCTGTGTTAGCAGTAGCTGCATATTTGCTGCTGCGGTCTGGCATTCCTCTAAAATCAGACCACGTAAGTCTCTTAGTAGGGTGCCAGCTAAAGCGTACGTTTTTATTAGGAATTCGAAAAACCTCATCGCCCAAACGGATTTTTTCAACTTTAGCATCCTGTATTTTGCCGGCATCAGAAAGTCCCACTTCTCCTAAAGGCAGAAGTTTGAATACGATTGAAAATACAATTATACTAAACAGGCGTATCACGTTTTTTGCTTTTTCTTTTTAGCTGCGGGAAACAGGATGTTATTTAAAATAAGACGATATCCCGGACTGGTAGGATGTAATCTTAATTCCGTTTTGGGATCACCTACACGATGCTGGTAATCTTCGGGATCATGGCCGCCATAAAAGGTAAAAAAGCCTTTACCTTTCACCCCGTGAATGTAACGAGCCTCTCCATTCGCTTTATTTTCGCCCATAACCAAAACCTGAGGTTTGATCTGTTCAGCATTATACGCCGTTGTCTGCCCCATAAAACCTTTGACCAAAGCTGTATGGTTTTGGCACAACATCGTAGGCACGGGATCCCATTTTGCCGAAAAGCTTTTCAGACTGAAATAATCAGTATCCGGGTTTACCCTCCGGTAAGGTGTGGTGTCAATACTTGAAAATTCATACCGTGCCGGATTTTTTTCAAGCATAAAGTCCTGAAAGGCAAAGGTGCGCTCAAAGCTGATTCTGCTTTGATAATTAGGGTCTGAAGCATCGCCATCAAACATGGGCTCGCAAATATCTACCCCTTCAGCCGAGAGGGCTATATCAAAACTGTCTGTAGCACTACACATCGCAAACATAAAACCGCCACCAATCACATAATCACTTATTTTATTAGCAACAGCCAGCTTTTCCTGAGAAACCTTATCATAACCTAAGTCTGCGGCTAAAGCTTCAGCATCCTGTTTGTCTTTGATATACCAGGGAGCTGCGCGGTATGAACCATAAAATTTACCGTACTGACCGGTAAAATCTTCGTGATGCAGGTGTAACCAGTCGTAAAGCACCAACTCATCAGCAAGGACCTCGCGATCGTAAATTTTGGTATAGGGTATTTCGGCATATTCTAAAACCATAGTAACCGCATCATCCCAAGGTGCATTTCCATCAGGGGTATAAACTGCGACTTTGGGTGCCTTTTCAAGGGCCACAGCTTCCATATTTTGAGACGGACTTTCTATTTCGGCCAAAATACTTTCGGCCTTTGCATCGCTTATCACTTCAAATGAAACGCCTCGAATCTTACATTCTTTCTGTAACTCTTCGGTATCCGGAAGCAAAAAAGATCCGCCCCGATAATTGAGCAGCCATTTGACTTTTTGTTGTTTAGCCAACGTCCAATAGGTGATTCCATAGGCCTTAAGGTGTTCTTTTTGACTATCGGCATCCATAGGGATAAGCACATAAGAGGCCATTGCAGGTAACGTAAATGCAATAAAGAATACGCCAAATACAAGCGCTTTAACTAGTGCTCGAGTAGACATATATGCGAAAGTAAATTTTGTTTTCATAGGCGCTGCTTAAAGTACAACGTTGCAAAGAATATGCCTAGTATCTCTTAAACAGATTCATTTCTAGAATAACCATTTGTATTGTTTATTATTTGAAAAGCTTACCGATGCGTATGCGGTGATAACGCTGAAGAATAACCGGATACGCGTTACCCAAAATATTGATTAAAAACGCAAAGATAACAAGCCAATAATAGTTGAAATATAAAAGCATTACACAGGCGATTAGAGTCACGATGAATGCTGCCAGATGTCCAAATTCTGATTGTTTAGTCTGATAGATAAAGTTTCTGATTCCTTGTCTTGTACCATTAAAGTACTTTTTTCGATTTTTTCTGCTACCCCAGAAAAACAGTAAAAGAGCTTTTCTAAAAAGATCGACCTGAGCAAATACATAGATTTTTTTTAGTCTTACCGGATTTTGAATTTCATAGTAGGTATTCGATAAAAATTTGTGAGTAGGGTATATGAAACCTAAAAAAGCGAAAACTCCGGTAATAAAGAGACTCAGCAAAAAGGCAAAAATAAAATGCAGGGACACTGAAAACGTATTCGGATCACTACGAATCAAGGTTTCCACAAAAAAATAAACCTGATAAGCCAGAAAAAAAGCAAAAAGCGTAAAAGCAATTTTTTTAATAAGATTCATGAGCTATTGAAATTCAGATTTTGAAAATAAAAAAGGAAGCCGTTTCTAGCAGCTTCCTTTTTAGTTATATAACCAGTCTAAATTGAATTAAAAAGGAACCTCATCTTCCCCATCACGGTCAAAACCGCCATCGTTCATGCTACTTCCAAAAGCCTGATCCGGGGTAGGAAAAGTATCGGGTCTAAAGGTATCATCGTTAGCTGCCGCGTTTTGATTCATCGCAGACTCAAACTGATACGGCGTGCTAAAATCATCGAGGTTATCAAATTTACCAAGGTGACCAATAAACTTAAGCCGTATGTTCTCAAGTCCACCATTACGGTGCTTGGCTACAATAAATTCGGCCTGGCCGTCAGTTGGGCTGCGTTCTTCATCATCCCATTCATCAATTTTATAGTATTCAGGACGGTAAATAAATGATACGATATCGGCATCCTGCTCAATCGCTCCAGATTCCCGAAGGTCAGAAAGCAAAGGTCGTTTACTACCACCACGAGTCTCCACCGCACGCGATAGCTGCGATAGTGCAATTACTGGCACATCCAGTTCTTTTGCCAAGGCTTTAAGGTTACGCGAAATCATCGAGATCTCCTGCTCGCGGTTTCCGTTTTTCTGGCTACCTCCCGCGGTCATCAACTGCAAGTAGTCAATGATAATCATCTTTATACCGTGCTGTGAAGCAAGTCGGCGTGCTTTTGCGCGCAGGTCAAAGATGGAAAGCGACGGCGTATCATCAATAAAAAGTGGAGCCTTCTCCAGACTTTTTACTTTTACGTTAAGCTGTTCCCACTCGTGTTTTTCAAGCTTTCCAGTACGTAATTTCTCTGAAGAAAGTCCGGTTTCTGAAGAGATCAAACGGGTAATCAACTGTACCGAAGCCATCTCGAGTGAGAAAAATGCAACCGGTATACCCTGCCCTACTGCGATATTTCGGGCCATAGATAGCGTCAATGCGGTTTTACCCATACCCGGACGTGCCGCAACTATAATCAAGTCACTGGGCTGCCAGCCGGAAGTTAGTTTATCGAGACGGTCAAAGCCCGAAGGGATACCGGACAAACCTTCTTTATTCGAAATTTCTTCAATTTTCTTTTTAGCCTGAATAACAAGACTCTGCGCTGTTTCTGAACTTCTTTTTATGTTACCCTGAGTAACCTCATAGAGTTTACTTTCAGCATTATCTAAAAGATCAAAAACATCTGTTGTCTCGTCATACGCTTCTTCAATAATTTCATTAGAAATTTTAATCAAGCTGCGCTGAATGTATTTCTGCAAAATGATACGCGCATGGTATTCAATGTGCGCAGAAGAGGACACTTTTTGGGTAAGTTGAATCAAATAATAGTCGCCACCTGCCTTGTCAAGCTTGGCCATTTGTTTTAATTGCTCAGAAACGGTTAATAAGTCAATAGGCTCACCGTTTTCAAAGAGGGATCTGATAGCGTCATAGATGTGCTGATGGGCATCTTTATAGAAAACTTCAGGACTAAGAATATCGATGATTTCATCTACACCTTTTTTATCTATCATCATTGCTCCAAGAACAACTTGCTCTAAATCAATAGCTTGTGGCGGTATTTTACCCTTCTCAAGGGCAATAACATCATTAGAAGGAATTATATAGTTAGGTTTGGTCTTTAGATTTTCCATTAAGGCGAATGTAAAAAAAATGTTAAGGGCAGTTCAAGTTTTTTGACCAGTCGTTGTTCACTACAAGTTAACAATATGATTGTTGATAACTAAATAATCTTGTTAACAACCATAAAAAAATCCAGAGTCAAAAACTCCGGATTTTAATGACAAGTGATGTTTAAGTCTTTTAGCCTTTGAATACTCCCATTTCAGAATATTTATCCATACGGTTTTTAATCAAATCTGCTGGTGATAAGTTTTTAAACTCATCATAGGCTTGTAGAATCTTTTCTTTTACCGTATCAAATGTTTTTTGACGGTCGCTATGCGCTCCTCCAAGAGGTTCTTTAACGATCTCATCAATAAGTTTTTGCTTCTTCATATCGGTTGCGGTAAGCTTAAGCGCTTCTGCAGCCTGCTCTTTAAATTCCCAGCTTCTCCAGAGAATAGACGAGCAGGATTCCGGCGAAATAACCGAATACCAGGTGTTTTCAAGCATAAGCACTTTATCGCCCACGCCAATTCCCAAAGCACCTCCACTCGCGCCCTCTCCTATGATGCAAACAATAATAGGCACTTTTAGCCGTGTCATCTCCAAAATGTTTCGGGCAATGGCTTCTCCCTGACCGCGCTCCTCCGCTTCCAGACCGGGGTAGGCGCCTGGGGTGTCAATAAAAGTCACTACCGGTAAACCAAATTTTTCAGCACTCTTCATCAAACGAAGTGCCTTGCGGTATCCTTCCGGATTTGCCATACCAAAATTACGGTACTGGCGTGTTTTTGTATTATATCCTTTTTGCTGACCAATAAGCATAAAACTCTGCTCGCCAATTTTACCCAGACCTCCTATCATCGCCTTATCATCCTTAACATTGCGGTCGCCGTGTAATTCTAAAAAGGTATCACCACAAATGGCTTTGATATAATCTAAAGTATAAGGCCGATTGGGATGACGCGAAAGCTGAACGCGCTGCCATGGCGTAAGGTTTTTATAAAGATCTTTCTTGGTTTCTTTAAGCTTTTTCTCGATCTGTTTGCAGGTATTGGTGACATCTACGTCACTCTCCTGCCCTATTAGGGTACATTTTTCGAGCTGTTCTTCAAGCTCTTTTATAGGTTGTTCAAAGTCTAAATATTCCATTAGGGGAAGATTTTAGTTAGCTGACAAATATAGCGTATTTACTCGATACTAGAGAAGGAATGCTTACTGGCTTATCTCCGGAAAATTTCAAAATAAACCTCAAAATTCCTTCTTAATGTTATGCAAAGGTTCAAAAAAAGAGCTACTTACAAAAACGATTTACTGTTTTGAAGTTTGCGCTGTTGTTTTTTACGCTCGCGGGTTTTAAAAATTCCGTTTAAAATAACCGTAATCAAAATCAAAATTGCACCCAGATAAAAATCGGTATGCATGCGCTCTGCATCACCTAAAATGATAAAGGCCAAAATGATACCATACACCGGCTCCAGATTTGTAGTAAGCATTACGGTATAGGGTGAAAGATTGCGCATCACCGTTACCGAAGCAATAAAAGCATAGGCCGTACAAACAAGAGCCAGAATACCCAAATACCACCAGTCTGATACCTGAAGGTTGAAAAAACCGGAATTAAAACGGGAAGTTAAAGCCAGAAATAGGGTAATGCTTCCCGCGCCCGCGAGCATTTCAAAAAACGAAATCTTGACCGGATGATGTTCCTTTACCAGCTTTCCGTTTATCAAGGTAAAAAAAGCCGCTAGCAAAGCGGAAAGAAGCGCGACAAGTATTCCGGCGGTGTATCGGGTTTCCACATTAAATATCATATACAAACCCACGATGACCAGGAGACCAAAAAGTATTTCGTAACCAATAAGCTTTCGCTTATAAAATATGGGTTCAAGAATGCTCGTAAAAAAAGCTCCCGTACTCATCATCGCCAGGGTAACCGAAACATTAGCCATCTTGATCGCTCCAAAAAAAGTAATCCAGTGCAGTGCGATAAGTATACCTGCTCCCATCATCAGCCCTAAAACTTTAGGATTTGTGCTTAACGGGATTTTCTTGAATTTCAGGTATCCAAAAATAGCCAGACTGGCTAAACCCATTCGATACCAAACCAGTTCTAACGCTCCTATACTGATTAAAGCTCCTAAAACAGCTGTGAACCCCCAAATAAAAACAATGAGGTGTAAATGCAGGTAATCTTTGAGACTAGCGTTTTGCATAATTGAGCAAATAAACCGCCAGAATTCCAAAAAGCACATTGGGTAACCAGACGGCTACCATAGGCGAAAAATCAGATTGCTCTGAGATGGTGCCAAAAACCTTATCGAAGAAAATAAATATAAATGCAAGTGAAATACCCAAGGCCAGGTTAATTCCCATACCGCCACGGCGTTTCATAGAAGATACGGCTACCGCAATAATGGTGAGAATGTAAGCGCTCACGGGTAAACTGAAGCGCTTGTACAACACCACTTCATAGCGGTTAATCGCTGAGGAGCCCCGCGCTTTTTCCTTAGCGATAAATTCGCGCAGACGAGGTGTGGTTAGCGTTTCGGCAATATACTCGAGTGGGGTCAGGTCTTCCAGATCAAAAGAAAATGTGGTATCAACTTTAGCCTCAGAAATCAAAATATCTCCTTCTTTTCCAATGATTCGTTTTTTATACTGATTAAGGCGATAGACTGTATCTTCTGGAATGTAAACAATACTGCGTGCCTGTATTTTGTATTTAAGGGTATTGTCTTCAAAATGCTCAAGTGTAAAGTTTTGCCCCATACGCGTCGATGGCGTAAACCGGCTTACGTAGATGTAATCATTATCATTAATCTGCCGGTAAACATTACTGGTTTCGCGAGCATCTTTATTGTTTTTTAAATACTCATACGAGAACTCATTGAAGCCTCGACTGGCTGCAGGAGCCAGATAGGTTCCCAAAATATATGCCCCAATACATACGATTGTCGCACCTATTATATAAGGTCTTAAAAAACGGTAAAACGAAACTCCACTACTTAGAAAAGCAATGACTTCGGTATTATTGGCCAGTTTAGAAGTAAACCAGATCACCGAAAGAAACAAAAACAAAGGGAATAATAGATTGGCGAAGTAAATGGTAAAATTGAGGTAATAAATGGCCACCTCACTAAATGGCACCTCATTAGCCAGCATTTTATCAATTTTCTCTGCAAGATTAACGGTTATCCCAATAGGAATAAACAGCAACAGCATCGTGATAAAAGTACCCAGATAACGCTTTAAAATGTACCAGTCTAAGATTTTCATCTAGAGTCTTTTATCCATTTGTTTTACCATCTTTTCTTTCCAGGCATAAAAATCTCCGGCCACAATATGCTTGCGTGCTTCATGCACCAGCCACATATAAAACCCGAGATTATGAATTGTACCTATCTGACGGCCCAAAATTTCATTAACACTAAACAGATGCCGCACATAGGCTTTAGAATACGCGGTGTCAACCCAGGTAGTTCCATCGGGATCAAGCGGTGAAAAATCGGCCTCCCATTTTTTATTTTTAATATTTATCGTACCGTGTTGGGTAAATAAAGTTCCGTTTCGGCCATTACGCGTAGGCATCACACAATCAAACATATCAACTCCTAACGCAATATTTTCTAAAATATTGATCGGTGTTCCCACTCCCATCAGGTAACGCGGCTTCTCTTTGGGAAGAATATTGGTTACAATTTCGGTCATGGCATACATTTCTTCAGCGGGTTCGCCTACAGATAGCCCCCCGATAGCATTACCTACTGCACCGGAATTGGCGATGTATTCTGCAGATTGTATACGCAAATCTTTATAGGTACTTCCCTGTACGATAGGAAAAAACGCCTGGTCATAACCATACTTCACCGGAGTTTTAGCCAAATGATTGATGCACCGTTCTAGCCAGCGGTGCGTCATATGCATCGAACGTTTCGCGTAATTGTAATCGCAAGGATAGGGCGTACATTCATCAAAAGCCATTATGATATCGGCTCCTATGCTACGCTGAATTTCCATCACACGCTCTGGGGTAAACATATGAAACGAGCCATCGATATGCGATTTAAACTTAACCCCTTCCTCTTTGATCTTTCGGTTTGCGGAAAGAGAATACACCTGATACCCACCGCTATCTGTAAGAATATTACGGTCCCAGTTCATAAACTTATGGAGTCCGCCAGCTTTTTCTAAAATGTCAGTTTGAGGCCGCAGATACAAATGATAGGTATTCCCTAATATTATATCAGGGTCAATGTCCTGAGTAAGTTCGCGCTGATGTACACCTTTAACCGTTCCAACTGTGCCTACCGGCATAAAGATGGGGGTTTCAATGGTTCCATGGTCTGTTGTTAGCGTTCCTGCCCGGGCTTTACTGGCAGCATCGGTACTTACGAGTTCAAATTGCATATCCTGAATTAGAGGGGCAAAGATAAAACTATTTAATAGATACTTTTGGCACCAAAAAATGCTTAATAAGTGTAAAATATTCACTTATAGCGCGTATCTTCTTAAATTTCCCTAAAAACCACCGGATTAAGTGGCTTATTGATTGTAATACCTGTTAAAAATGGGTATTTTTGACCTTCAAATTTTAACTCAATCAACATGCCAAACATTAAAGAATTAGAAGATTTTGTCTCACAGGTACGCAGAGACATCGTAAGGCAGGTACATAATGTAAGCTCAGGACATCCCGGAGGTTCGTTAGGATGTACTGAATTTTTCGTAGCCTTATATCAGGAAGTGATGAAACGTAAGGAAGGTTTCGATATGGATGGAAAGGATGAGGATTTATTCTTCCTCTCAAACGGTCACATTTCTCCCGTTTTTTACAGCGTTTTGGCCCGTTCGGGTTATTTTCCTGTAGATGAACTCAATACCTTTAGAAAAATAGATTCACGTCTGCAGGGACACCCTACTACACACGAAGGCCTACCCGGTATTCGCGTAGCTTCCGGTTCGCTAGGTCAGGGAATGAGTGTGGCTCTTGGAGCAGCTCAAACTAAAAAACTAAATGGTGATGATAATCTGGTTTACTCCCTTCACGGTGATGGTGAACTGCAGGAAGGTCAAAACTGGGAAGCTATTATGTATGCCGCTGCAAATAAAATAGACAACATTATCTCAACCGTTGACCTTAACGGCCAGCAAATTGACGGAAGCACCAATGAGGTTCTCAACCTGGGAAGTGTACGGGCTAAGTTTGAAGCTTTTGGCTGGGATGTACTGGACATCGAAAAGGGTAACGATATGGAAGCCATTCTTGAAGGTTTAAAAGAAGCTAAATCACGCACCGGAAAAGGTAAACCTGTTTGTATTCTTCTACACACAATTATGGGACATGGTGTTGACTTTATGATGCAAGGCCACGCGTGGCATGGTAAAGCTCCTAATGACGAGCAGCTTGAGAAAGCTTTAGCTCAAAATCCGGAAACCCTTGGAGATTATTAATCTTCAAACAGGCATCCTTTAATCAAGCTATTAATCTTAAAATCAATCCCACTTTAATACTCGTATTATCTTAGGGACACTTACTATGAAAAAATTCACAAACTCAGGAAATATAGATACACGTTCAGGTTTTGGGGCCGGAATGGATGAGCTAGGCAAAACCCACGAAGATGTGGTGGCGCTATGTGCAGACCTTACCGGATCGCTTAAACTGAACGACTTTGAAAAAAATCATCCGGAACGTTTCTTCCAAACCGGAATCGCAGAGGCCAATATGATAGGTATGGCTGCCGGTATGACCATTGGCGGAAAAATACCTTATGCTACCACCTTTGCAAACTTTGCTACCGGTCGTGTTTACGATCAGATACGCCAAAGTGTTGCGTATTCTGGTAAAAATGTAAAAATATGTGCTTCTCACGCCGGTTTAACCTTAGGGGAAGATGGAGCAACCCACCAGATTCTGGAAGATATTGGCCTTATGAAAATGCTTCCCGGGATGACGGTTATTAATCCATGTGACTTCAACCAAACTAAAGCCGCTACTATGGCCATCGCAGACTATGATGGGCCGGTTTATTTGCGTTTTGGTCGTCCAAGTGTTCCAAATTTCACCGAAAAAGACGGAAAATTTGAAATTGGCAAAGCACTTCATCTGGTTGAAGGTTCTGATGTAACTATTCTCGCAACCGGTCACCTGGTGTGGCATGCCCTTGAAGCTGCCGAGCAATTGGAAGAAAAAGGAATTAGTGCCGAAGTGATTAACATTCACACCATTAAGCCTCTTGATGAAGAAGCTATTTTAAATTCGGTTAAGAAAACACGCTGCGTTGTGACTTGCGAAGAGCACAACTATTTAGGTGGTCTGGGCGAAAGCGTTTCTGGTGTATTGGCTAAAAATGACCCGGTTTATCAGGAATTTGTTGCAACAAACGACACTTTTGGTGAATCTGGTACTCCTGCCGAATTGATGGAAAAATACGGTCTTGATACTAAATCTATTGTAGAAGCCGTTAATAAGGTGCTGGCTAAGAAGTAGGCACTTTGAATTGTATATTCCTAAAAATGCCGCTTCACAGCATCAACCAAGAATATCGGAATCATTTTTGATTCCATCTAATTTTAACTGTCCGCAAGGGCACAACTTAATTGATATGAAGAACGCATTTTTAGGAATTTTTTGTTTAGTCGCGTCATTAACTTACGCGCAATCAGACCCTGGCTTTGGTATCAAAGCAGGTCTTAATTATGGTGCCACCGGCGACATCAGTAATGATGTAGAAAATGCTTATGAAAACCCGGACCGGGATTTAGGCTTTCACGTTGGCGTATTTGGGCGTACCGGTGAACGTCTTTATTTTAGACCCGAATTGGTGTACACTAAATTAAAAACAACTTACAACAGCGATGAGTTTAGTGTACAAAAATTGGATGCTCCGCTGTTAGTAGGTCTTGAAGTTTTTGGCCCCATAAACATTTTTGCAGGTCCTTCACTACAATACATTTTAGACACCGAATATGAAGGTATTGATTTGGGTGATGTACAGGATGATTTTACAGTAGGTCTCAACTTTGGTGTAGGCGTTGCATTAGGAAAACTGGGAGTTGATTTGCGCTATGAGCGTGGCTTCAAAGATAATGAGGCCCAGTTTTTAAGCACTAACGGAATCATTACAACCGATTCACGCATTGACACCAGACCTGATCAGTTGATCATCAGCTTATCGCTCAATTTATAAATAGAGAATAATTTATACTAAAAAAAAAACCGCTACTGAAATGAGTAGCGGTTTTTTTTTAGTTATAATATATCTAATCAATTATCAGGATCTAAATAATCCGGAGTGTCATCATTATTAGAATCTGTAAAAGTAATGCTCCCATCTTCGTTTATTACAATCTCGTCACGAGTTAAGATACCATCACCATCGTCATCTGCGTCCTGAAAATTTGGTCTTCCATCTCTATCCGTATCATCCTCTGCTTCAAATAGATAAAAATTGTTATTAACATCTTCCAATGCATTTGGAATCCCATCTCCATCTTCATCGGTGTCTTTGACTATACTGTATAATTTAAAACGAAAAACTAAATCTGAATACGCCGGTATTGAGGTCGTAGGATTACTAAAATACCCAAGACCACTGGGAATAAATACTGCCCCTACACCATAATCAGTCCCATAATTGAAACTTCCATCTTCGTTTTGGGTAATCCCTTTCCCAGCTTTAAGCTCTTTTAGACCGTTTCCAAAACCAAAAATAGTTTCCGGAAGATTTAACCAAATAGGAGTTGTGGTCCCGTCAAACTTCCTTCCGCCTACGATATTACCCCGATAATTAACAAAAGTAGAATCAGCAAAAGTGGGCTGTGCTCCTTCTCCTTCCTTAGCTTCCAAAACGTAAAGGGTATAGTTTACCTCCTGATAATTGTATTGCGTTGATTTTAGATTAGGATGATCAATCAGTGCTGTTTTATCGGAATTTTCACCGGCTATCGTGTCAAAAACGATGTCATAATTAAAATCAGCCGGTGGATTTTCAAAATCCTCGTAGTTATAAAAATGCGTCTCTAAATAAGCTTCTAAATTTGCTTCACTTTCCTGCTGTACTTCACCACGATCTCGGGGTGGCTGTATGGTTGGACCATCATCGTCTTTTTGACAAGAGACTATAAATAAAAGCCCAAGAGCAGCAAAAACCGTATTTTTCATCATATTCATCAATATCCTTTTAGGTCGCGCAAGATACAATTTTGCGCTATTTTTGTTGTGTAAAAACGAGCTTTAAAGCAATAGATTATGCGAGTAGATAAATATTTATGGTGTGTACGATACTTTAAATCCCGTTCTATAGCTACAGAAGCCTGTAAAAAAGGACAGGTAAAAATGAACGATGTTGCAGTAAAACCTTCCCGCGAAGTTTTTCCATCAGATACCATACAAATACGTAAAAACCAAATCGATTATATTATTGAGGTTTTAGATCACCCCCCCAGCCGGGTGGGTGCAAAACTTACCGGCCTTTATTATGTAGACCGCACTCCGGCTGAAAATCTGGAAAAATTGGACTTGCTTAAATACTCTAAAGATTATTACCGCAAGAAAGGTACCGGCCGACCAACTAAAAAGGACCGCCGCGATCTGGATGATTTTTACGAAAATGACGACTTCTTTGAAGACTAATCTAAACAAAGCCTATTGGGAATCGCGTTATCAGCAATCTCAAACGGGTTGGGATATTGGCTATGCCGCTCCTGCCCTGATTGAATATGCTAATCAACTCCCATCAAAAGATCTGCGTATTTTGATCCCCGGAGCCGGTTTTGGTCACGAGGCTCAGGCACTTTTAAATGAGGGATTCAATAATATAACGGTAATTGATCTTTCCGGCGCTGCTTTACAAGATTTACAGAAACGTATTCCTGCTACAGACTGCTTAAAAATGATTGAAGGCGATTTCTTTGAGCATTTAGGTACGTATGACCTCATCCTCGAGCAAACCTTTTTCTGTGCTTTAGACCCTAAACTTCGACCCAAATATGCCAGCCACGCGTATAACCTGCTGGCTTCGGGCGGAAAACTCGCTGGTTTGTTTTTTGATTTTCCGCTTAGTGATCAGGGGCCTCCATTTGGCGGTAGCGCAAAGGAATACCGGGATTTGTTTTCAGAATACTTCCACATAAAAACGCTGGAACGCAGTTATAATTCCATAAAACCCCGGGCAGGAAAAGAACTCTTCGCTATCTTTGAAAAATCGGAAACCTTTAACGACAGTCTATGAAAACGGCCGTACAAACAATTCTTACTCACGAGGATATTCAACATAAAATACGCCGCATCGCCTATCAAATATATGAAAGCAATGTTGACGAAAACGAGATTATTCTTGCGGGTGTTGCCTTAAACGGTTATGCCATTGCCGAGCGCCTCAAGCCTATTCTTGAAGAGATTTCAGATATTAAGTGTACGCTGTGTCGGGTTACAATGAATAAAACCGCACCCCAGGGTACTGTTCAAACTTCACTTGATACAGCAGCTTACGCTAATAAATCTTTGGTTCTTATAGACGATGTGCTCAACTCCGGTACCACGCTCATTTACGGCGTGAAGCATTTTCTGGATGTCCCATTGAAACAGTTTAAAACTGCTGTACTGGTAAACCGAAACCATAAAAAATACCCGGTTAAGGCCGATTATAAAGGTATTTCGTTAAGCACTTCGCTTCAAGAGCGGGTTAAAGTACGTTTTAAGCCCGAAGGAGATTATGCTATTTTAGAATAGAGCTGACTCCAATGAAAGCAGGGACTCTTCCTGTGTTTGACCTTGAGTGCGCAGCATTACATCTGCCTGATTGTAATAAAAGCTACGCTCAAATAGATGCTTGCGTACAAACTCCTCAAGCTTCTCCGGGCTGTCCTGATGTTTTAAAACAGGCCTGTAATCACGCTGTTTCCACAATCGGGCTGTCAACTCTTCAACCGGTACGTTGATGTAAACCGTAGTACCTGGCGCTTCATTAATACGTTGCATTGCGTTTCCATAGCAAGGCGTTCCTCCTCCAAGACTTATTATAGCGTCCTGCTCCTCGTTTAAGAGCTCATCCAGATATTTGGACTCCTGCTTTCTAAAGTAGATTTCTCCTTTATTTTCAAAAATATCAGGTATAGACCTTTGTTCCTGCTCCTCAAGGTATGCGTCAAAATCGATAAACCTTAAGTTCTTTTTTTGTGCCAAAGCGCTACCTAAAGTAGATTTTCCGCAGCCCATGTAGCCCATCAAATAGATTTTCATACTGGAATTATTCTGATTTTCAGAGACCTAAATATTCTCTGAATAATTTCTTCAAATTTATTATAAAAACCCTTGGGCAGAATAAAAAAATGAATGTATATTTGCAGCCGCATTCAGGGAAAGACTTGGTAGCTCAGTTGGCAGAGCATCTCCCTTTTAAGGAGAGGGTCCTGGGTTCGAGCCCCAGCCAAGTCACAAAATAAACCAGATTTATAGTCTGGTTTTGTTTTTTTAAATAGTTTTGAATTAAACGAACCCGGGTGCTGAAATTGGTAGACAGGCACGGTTGAGGGCCGTGTGT